>TARA_R110000765_G_scaffold64303_2_pt1 | contig 65582 bp, 56 predicted proteins | sample TARA_R110000765 | Tara Oceans TARA_R110000765 (sample SAMEA4398168) | marine metagenome | biome: Polar Biome; feature: [MES] marine water layer (ENVO:01000295) within the mesopelagic zone...; material: water (ENVO:00002006), including particulate matter (ENVO:01000060) such as...... | reverse complement strand
TTGCAGGCGATTGGCTTTACACATTTTCTAATAACGACCATTTTAGTTATGATCATAACGATACGAGTTTATTAGTGCCTTTTGATGCAAAAATTCCGTTAGTTACTGCACAGGTTGAAGACAGTGACGGGATCTTATTAAGTAATGACACAGATGCAACAGAAGAGTTACTGATAGACGGTGTAGAAATTCGTTTTGCTCGCATGGTGCTTGAAAACTCTTACGGCTCAGAAAAAACTAAGTTACGAGCACCGTTAAATATTGAAGTTTATGATGGCGCTAATTTTATCACTCATACCGATGAATCTTGTTTGTCGACACTTATAGGTGACAAAAAAGCTGGAGCTAAATATTCTGGCAATATGAACCTATGGGATTACCGTTTAATCGACATTGATACCGATGCTATTCAGGTTGGTGATACCTCAGCAAATGTTTCAGGTATTTTTGACCAAGGAATTCAGACACAGTTAGTGTTTAGCAGTCCAGATAAGCAAGGTATGCTTGAATGGCAATATGAAGTACCTAACTGGTTCAAATTTAAATGGAATGATGTAGATGCAGATAATGATGGTAATTTTTATGATGATAACCCTAGTGCTTTATTAAGCTTCGGAATTTATCGAGGAAACGATCGAATTATATCATGGCGAGAAGTCGCTAATTAGGTATGAATGTTGAGTCTTTTGGGCATATCAGCATTTGTTTTCGCACATAAATCAAACCTTGGCTTAATCAATAGCAAAATATCTTAAAATTTAGTGAAATTTTTGTCATTGTAATAACACAAGTACTATAGTCTGCGGTATGATAGCGTGTTAATAGTACAAAGTATCATTTGTAAGCTAAACTAGGCTTGCAAATTCAGCACAATTATATTCTGGCAGTATGTTGCCTAGGTAATGTTTAAAGGACATTTCGACAATATGTTTAAGAAATTACGCGGCATGTTTTCTAACGATTTATCAATCGACTTAGGAACCGCAAACACCCTGATTTATGTAAAAGACCAAGGCATTGTTTTAGATGAGCCTTCTGTTGTTGCTATTCGTCAAGATCGTTCAGGTGGCTCTAAAAGTGTTGCCGCTGTAGGTACTGCTGCCAAACAAATGTTAGGTCGTACACCTGGAAACATTGAAGCGATTCGTCCAATGAAAGACGGTGTTATCGCTAACTTTTTTGTCACTGAAAAAATGTTGCAGTACTTTATTAAACAAGTACACAGTAATAACTTTTTACGACCTAGCCCACGCGTTTTAGTTTGTGTTCCTTGCGGATCTACGCAAGTAGAGCGACGTGCAATTCGTGAATCAGCATTAGGTGCTGGCGCACGTGAAGTGTATTTGATAGATGAGCCTATGGCTGCAGCAATTGGTGCAGGTATGCCCGTCTCAGAAGCAACCGGCTCAATGGTAGTTGATATTGGTGGTGGTACGACTGAAGTTGGTATTATTTCACTAAATGGTGTGGTGTATTCTTCTTCAGTGCGCATTGGTGGTGATAAGTTTGACGATGCCATCATCAATTACGTGCGTCGTAACTTCGGCAGCTTAATTGGTGAAGCAACCGCTGAACGTATTAAACATGAAATTGGCTCTGCATACCCTGGCGAAGAAGTTATAGAAATCGAAGTACGTGGTCGAAATTTAGCTGAAGGTGTACCGCGCAGTTTCACTTTGAACAGCAATGAGATTTTAGAAGCTTTACAAGAGCCGTTAACCGGTATCGTCAGTGCTATTATGGTGGCATTAGAGCAATCTCCTCCAGAGTTAGCGTCTGATATTTCAGAACGCGGTATGATCCTTACTGGTGGTGGTGCTTTACTTAAAGGTTTAGACCGTTTGCTTATGGAAGAAACTGGCATTCCTGTTGTTGTTGCTGATGATCCACTAACGTGTGTAGCGCGTGGTGGTGGTAAAGCGATTGAAATGATTGATATGCACGGTGGCGATTTATTCTCATACGAATAAAAACTAAATTAGCATTTATACAAGTTTAATTTATGAATCCTATATTTAAGCATGGACCGTCCCCGCAGCACCGACTTATTTTGGTGCTGCTTTGTTCTGCAGCATTAATATTTTTTGACCATAAAATGAATAGCTTCGAGTCCGCTCGAGGCTTTTTGCAATCTATGGTGAGCCCTTTACAATATTTAGCCACAGCGCCTAAACAAATGATGAATTGGGCGGCAGAAAATATTGTTACTCGTCGTCAACTCATTGATGATAACGAACAATACAAAATCAACGAATTAGTCTTTCATGAACAGGCACTGCAATTAGATATTGTAAAGCGTGAAAACAATCGATTAAGAGCGTTGCTTGCTTCGCCCGTTCGCAGTGATGCTAAAAAAATGGTCGCTGAAATTCTTGCGGTTGATAGTGACCCGTATACACATCAAGTGGTTATAAATCGTGGTGCAAATGATGGTGTTTACGAAGGCCAAGCAGTTATTGATGATGAAGGTGTTGTTGGTCAAATATTGCATGTTGGCACCACAAGTAGTCGTGTACTGTTAATTACTGATGTTACTCACGCGGTGCCTGTAAGAATTAGCCGCAACGGCTTACGGCTTATTGCTAGCGGTGTTGGCGTGATAGACCGCTTGACGCATAATCACGTGCCGCACAGTAGTGATATACGTATAGGCGACATATTAGTAACTTCAGGTTTAGGCAGTAAGTTCCCAGAAGGTTACCCTGTAGCTAAAGTATCTGCTGTTATTCAAGATGAGTCTCGTGCATTCTCTCAAATTCAAAGTCAACCCGTTGCTAAGATCGACCGCTTACGCTATGTATTATTGTTATGGCCAGAACAACCTAATGAACAGCAGCCACAAGTAACGGAAAGTTTGCCAGATAAAAAGGCAGAAAATAAATGACCATAGCAAGTCGCTTGATTATTCTTTTGACATTTTTGGTGGCATTAATGGCAAGCATTATGCCGTTACCTTTAAGTGTTGATGCTTTTCGCCCTGATTGGGTGTTAGTAGTGTTATTGTATTGGTGTTTGGCATTACCCTCGCGTGTTAATGTTATTTCTGCTTGGGTTATGGGTTTTATTCTTGATGTTTTATTAGGCTCCACCTTAGGTGTTCATGCCGGCGCAATGGCAATTTCTGTTTATATTGTCGCGGGTAACTTTCAAAAAATACGCAATTTTTCAGTATGGCAACAAGCATTGATTGTTGGTGTGTTATCAGCGTTATATCATTTAATTGTTTTCTGGCTTCAACGTTTTTTAACCGACGCGGTATTTTTACCGAGTTATTTATACCCTGTATTCACGACAATAATCCTTTGGCCCTGGGCTTTTTTACTGTTACGTAAAATAAGACGAAATTTTCGAATAAAATAACATGTCTACTACTTTGATTTTAGCGTCGCAATCACCGCGTCGAAAAGAACTACTTGAACAACTCGGTTATCATTTTACTTGCTTACCCGCTGATATTGATGAAAGTGTCTTGGCGCAAGAAAACCCTGAGCAATATGTCTCTCGTTTAGCCATTGAAAAAGCGCGTGTGATTGCCAAGCAATATGATGAAAGTGTTGTGGTGCTCGGCTCAGATACCAGCGTAGTATTTGGTACTCATATATTAGGCAAACCCGCATCGCTTGATGAATGTATCGCTATACTTAGTATGTTATCAGGTCAAACGCATCAGGTTATTACTGCTGTAGCCGTTGTAAAAGGTGAACGTACTGAGGTTTTTGTTGTCAGAACTGAAGTAGATTTTAAAGTGCTCACCGAACAAGAAATAAGTCGATATTGGCAGACAGGGGAGCCGCAAGACAAAGCCGGTGCTTATGGTATTCAAGGAATAGCTGGGCAGTTTGTTAAGCAAATTCGCGGGAGTTACTCAGCCGTTGTTGGCTTGCCTTTATATGAAACTTCACAATTATTGTCGTTATTCGGCGTACATTCTTCAATAACAAAAGATTAAACAGGAAGCGAAATGAGCGGTGAATTACTTATCAATGTTACACCAAGCGAAACAAGGGTAGCATTAATCGAAAATGGTTCACTGCAAGAGGTTCATATAGAACGAGAAGCCCGTAGAGGACTCGTTGGTAATATTTATCTCGGCAAAATCATTCGTGTTCTACCGGGTATGCAAGCCGCTTTTGTTGACATAAATTTAGGTAAGGCTGCTTTCTTACACGCCTCAGACATCAATTCTAAATTAATATTAAATGACGATAACAGCAGCGATCAGGTACCAGATATTCGAAACTTGGTACATGAAGGGCAGTATATTGTTGTGCAGGTTGTTAAAGATCCCCTTGGTACTAAAGGGGCGCGATTAACAACAGATATTACCATTGCAGCAAGGTATTTGGTTTTAATGCCTGATGCTAGCCATGCCGGTATATCTCAACGTATAGAAGATCCTGCAGAAAGAAATCGCCTGAAATCAATCGTTACCCCTTATTGTGGTAAAGATCATGGTTTCATTGTAAGAACGGCGGCTGAAGGTGCTGGTAAAGATGAACTAGAACACGATGCAGAGTTTCTTCGCCGTGTTTGGGCAAAAGTAGTTGAGCGAAAAGAGCGTAAACAAACTAAAGATCCTATCTATCAAGATTTATCTTTAGCATTTCGCATGTTACGAGACTTTGTCGGGGTGTCGCTTGAGCGTATTCGAGTCGATTCAAAACTCACATATGAGCAATTAGTTGAGTTTACCACTGAGTTTGTACCCAATTTAACCTCGGTACTGGAATATTACCCCGGAGAGCGTCCCATTTTTGACTTATTCGATGTTGAAAGTGAAATACAGCGCTCTTTACACCGTAAAATTGAATTAAAGTCAGGTGGTTCGCTGATCATAGATCAAACCGAAGCTATGACCACTATTGATATAAACACCGGCGCTTTTGTCGGGCATCGAAATTTAGAAGAAACTATTTTTAATACCAACATTGAAGCAACACAAGCGATTGCTCGTCAGCTTAGGTTAAGAAACCTTGGTGGTATTATTATTGTTGATTTTATTGATATGCATGACAAAGAACACCAACGCCGTGTTTTACATAGTTTAGATGTCGCTATGGCAAAAGATAACGTGAAATACAGTTTGTCAGGGTTTTCGGCACTAGGTCTAGTTGAAATGACCCGTAAACGTACGCGTGAAAGTTTAGAGCATATTTTATGCGGTGAATGTGATGTTTGTCATGGTCGCGGTTACATGAAAACAGTAGAAACTGTTTGTTTTGAAATTTTACGTGAAATTGTCCGCGTTAACCGTGCTTATGATGCAGATAAATTTATTGTTTATACTTCTTCTTCGGTAAGTGAGTCATTAGAAAATGATGAGTATCACAACCTTGCCGAGCTTGAAGTCTTTATCGGTAAGCAAATTAAAGTGCAAACAGAAAGCATGTATAATCAAGAGCAGTTTGATGTGGTGATGATGTAGCTATAACTGAAATGCAGGCGCTGTAATCAAGTAAATTTAAAGTTGAGTAAAGGTTTGGCTAAAACGTAATGAGTGTTTCCGCGGTTCTAAATAGATGGCTTAAACGTCTGTATAAACTACTAGCAATTTTGTTAGTAGCTTTTGCCGTGTTAATTAGCGCCTTACGATTATTTTTACCTTATGCTCACAACTATCGCCAAAATGTCGAAGATTTTATTAATAATACTTACAACAGTAATATTTCGATTGGCACATTAGCGATGGGCTGGGGTAAATCGGGTCCAACGTTAATCAGTAATCAAGTTGAGCTTTTAGCGGGTGATAATAGCCAAATATATATTGATAGTTTAGCTGTTGAGTTAAATTTTTGGCGCAGCATACGAACCGGGCAATGGGTCACAAAAGACTTTGTAATTTCGGGTGCAGAGTTTGAATTCGAACAAGTTGCCTTAGCGAGTTCTGAAGATGATCTTGCTAGTGATAACACAAATGAAGTTAGTTTAGTTGATTCACTTTCTTCCATATTTCTAAAGCAAATATCTCGTTTTTCTATTCGCGATAGTCATGTGCTTTATCACACAACTACCGGCACTCGTGCTTTTACCATTAATGAAATGTTTTGGGTCAATAAGAATAATCGCCATCGAGCAAACGGCAGTGTTATGGTTGATGGGCTAAGCTCAAATAACTTAAAAGTATTATTAGATTTTAAAGGTCCAAGGTTCGATAAACTAAGCGGACAAGCTTACCTTGAAGCCAATGAAATCGACATTACTCCTTGGCTAGGAAGCTTTTTGGCCATCAAAGATGCCAATACACATTCAGCTATTAACTTTAATGCATGGTTAACTTTAACCGCAGGAAAACCTGACTTGGTCCAGTTTTCTTTAGGTAAAAATGAAATTATTTGGCAGCATAAAAGTAAGGCACAAACTTTTGAGATTGTTGGTGGTGATATTCAAATAAAAACACTAGACCAATTAGTTTATAACATTGCCACATCGCCTATAACAATCAAAAGAAACGGTGTGAAAACCAATAAATTATCATTAATTGCAGATGTAAATGGCGAGTTTATTAATGGCCATATTAATGCCATAGAATTAGCCAGTTTTGCCGGAGTATCACCGCTATTATCTGACAATGTTGGTCTTGAGAAACTATTATTTGATCTCGATGCAGTTGGCCGAGTAGAAGACATTTACTTTCGTAGCAATCCCAATAATACAGCTATAACCGCAACTTTTAGCGATGTAGATAGTCATTTCAGTCAAGGTATTCCGGGTCTAGACAATGTGAGTGGCGAGTTGATTTATGCTAATAATCAACTGCAAATATCGCTTAATGCTATTGACGGTGCTCTACATTTTGATAAACATTTCAAATACCCTATCCCATATACGCATTTAAGTAGTTTGATCAATGCTAAATTTCTTGACGATAGCTGGCAACTTTCGGTTGAAAATATTGCCTTTAACTCTTCACAAATAAGTTTAAAAGCAGATCTAAACGTTAATAGTGTCGTAGATCAGCCAACTACCATGGCATTGTTAGCCAGTGTTAGTCATGGCGATGCCAAATTTGCCGAATATTTTTACCCTCATTTATTAATGGGGGATAGCTTAGTTAACTACCTCAATGGCGCTATTATTGACGGGGAAATTAATCAAGCATTGGTCTTATTTAATGGGCCGTTGCAAAGTTTTCCATTTAATAATAATGAAGGTATCTTTGTTGTTGATGCCGAGTTAGCGCAAAGCACATTTAAGTTTGATCCACAGTGGCCAGCGATAGAAAACTTTGCCGCAAACCTTAACTTTACTAATAATAGTATGCTGATTACGGGACGAGAGGGTACGTTATCAGGTATTGATGTTACCGGTGTTGAAGCGGCAATTGCTGACTTATCTGGTGAAGGAGTGTTGACTGTTGATGCTAGTTTTACCCAAACACAGCCGGAATTAGTTACGCAATTAATGAACGCAAGCCCGATGCAGGATTCGGTTGGTGTTACCTTAGAACAAGTTATTATTTCAGCACATATTGATGGTGACTTTTCATTAATATTACCCTTAGCTACCCCCGAAGATGTTATTGCTAAAGGCCATGTTAAGTTTAAAAATAATAGTGTGGCACTGCAAACGCCAGCAATGGACTTTAAGCAAGTTAGTGGTCGATTAGATTATTATAATGATGTGATAACCGCCAAAGGTGTAAAGCTTGATTGGCGTGGTATGCCAATGACAATTAATGTGGAAGCGAAGCAAAAATCTGAACTTTATAGCGTTAACATAGAAACGCTAGGTCAGTGGGAAAGTAAACACTGGCAAGCACAATTACCCAATGAATTAGTGAAATATGCCGATGGTAAAGTGGCTTGGAAAGGGATGCTTGAGCTTGAATTCATCGGTGATCAATGTTTTTACGATTACCAAATTAATACCGACTTACATAATATAGCGCTAGCTATTCCTGCACCATTTACCAAAGAAGCTGAACAACAGCTTGCGGTGAGTATTCATGCCTTTGGAGATGAAAAAAATAGTACCATAAAGGCAGATGTAGGCAAGAATATTAACTTTTATGGCTTAATAGACCATCAACAAACACGTTTTTCATTAGCGCATTTAGTGTTGGGTAATCAACAGTCTTGGATGCCGACGCAAGGCTTTCATATAACGGCGGATTTTGCGGATGCCAATTACCAAGAATGGCAGCCATTAGTATTAGATATTATAGCTGGAATAGAGTCAGCAACAACGGACTTAACTGATAATGTAGCTGATAACTTAGCACCGGCTAAAGTCAGTGAACCTGGTTTGTTATCTGTACCTGAAAAAATACACGGGCAAGTGAGTAATTTAGATGTTTATGGTCAAAACTTTCAGCAAGTAAGCTTTGATTTTACCCCTGAGCCAAATGGCTGGTTACTTAACCTTAATGCGAAAGAGCTAAGAGGTACTGCTATGTTTTACCCTGATTGGCTTGAGCAGGGTATCGATATTAATGCTGATTTTATTCATTTAAAAAGTATACAACCTCAGTTAGAACCATCAGAAAACATTGATGATTTAGTAAAACAGAATGTGCTTGTAACACAAGCTAACAGTGACGCTATAGTCAATGATTCACCAACACAGCATGTTGGTAAGCAAAATGAAAAAATTAAACAAAGCCAACAAGAACAAGCTGAAGTTCAGGCTGTTAAAACAGCACAGCAGAAAATAATATCAGCTATCAACCATGAAAGTAATGCTGAAATATTTACAGTGTTTCCTGCATTAAAAGTAAAGTGTACTAGTTGTAAATATGATAATTATGACTTTGGTGAGGTCAACTTTACTATTGCGAGAGAAAACCAGAACACACTACTGCTGAATAATTTTATTGCTAAAAGAGGGGAAAACAACCTTACTTTTGATGCAAAGTGGCAACAAATAAATGATAGTTCAACCACTTCAATAATGGGCAGTTTATCAACAAATAATGTAGCGCGAGAAATCGAAAATATAGGTCTTGTTTCTATTATTAAAGACAGTGGCGTGAAAATGGATTATGACCTTGTTTGGCAAGGCGGTCCGCATGACTTTACAATGGCAACACTAAACGGAGATTTATCAACAACATTTGATGATGGCTATTTAGCTGATGTTGATGATAAAGGTGTACGTATTTTCTCTTTCTTAAGTTTACAGTCATTGGTACGTAAATTAAGTTTCGATTTTAGAGATATTTTTAGTGACGGTATGTTTTATAGTGAACTTAAAGGTAATTTTACTTTAAAAGATGGCGTAGCTTATACCGATAATGTGGTTATGAAAGGTACGGCTGGGGACTTAAGTATTGTTGGGAATACAAATTTAAATAGTGGTGGGCTAGACTATCGAATGACTTATAAGCCTAATTTGACCTCAAGCTTACCGGTATTAGCGTGGATTGCGACTTTAAATCCCGTTACTTTTTTAGCGGGTGTTGCACTAGATGAAGTGATCACTTCTACGGTCATTGCTGAAATAAATTTCGAAGTAACAGGTAATCTCGATGAACCTTTATTTAAGCAAGTAAGTCGAAAAAATAAAAACATTAGTGTTGGTCGTTCATCGCCCCCTAAAATAGTTGATAGCTTGCCAGAAAGTACTGCTGACGGCACCAATGTAGAAAAGTCAGTAAAGCCAAAGTCTAAAGGAGATAACATTGATGGGTCTTGAATATGGTAGATAAAATAAAGCAAATTTGTGCGATCCAAATGACTTCAGGTACTAATGTTGACGATAATATTAGAGATATTGAGCAACAGTTATTAACACTAGAACAGACACAGCAACAATTAGTTTTATTACCCGAGTGTTGCTTGTTTTTTGGTGGTAAAGATCAAGAACAACTGACATTAGCGAAAGCAAATAAAGATAGTCATGGTTTGAAGGCAAAACTTGCGGCGCTAGCAAAAAAATATAATGTTTTTTTAGTCGCTGGTAGTATTCCTGTGTTATCAAAATTTCCAGATAAGTTTACCAATAGTTGTTTTGTTTTTTCTCCTGATGGAGAAACCCTCGGTGACTATGATAAAATTCACCTTTTTGATGTTGCAGTAGAAGATAACGAAAAAAATTATTTTGAATCACGTTACGCGAAAGCCGGTGAGCATATTAGCGTGGTTGATGTTGCTGGTATTAACGTAGGTTTATCGATTTGTTATGATCTGCGCTTTCCTGAACTTTTTAGGCAATTATGCCAGCAAGGCGCGAAAATTATTACCGTACCCAGTGCTTTTACACGTGTAACGGGAGCCGCACACTGGCAAACACTATTACAAGCCCGTGCGATTGAAAATCAGGTCTATATTATTGCTGCAGACCAAGAAGGTGTGCATTCAAATGGCCGTGAAACTTGGGGCCACAGTATGATCATTAGCCCGTGGGGCGAAATACTGACTCAGCTAGATACTGGCAAAGGTATCATTTGTGCTGAATACCAAGAAGAAGAATTAAACAAGGTGCGTAAAGCTATGCCTGTTAACACTCATAATCGTTTTAAAAATAAGTTGATGTCGTATGAATAATGTTGAGACTGAGCTCTTAGCCAATAGTAAAATTGATGAAAGTATGCTGATGGACACTTTGGATAACATCTTCCAACGTAAAATTGATTTGGCCGATTTATACTTTCAATCTAGTAGTCATGAATCGTGGATGTTAGAAGACGGTATAGTCAAAGAAGGTTCTTATAATATTGAACGTGGTGTGGGTGTGCGCGCTATATCAGGTGAGAAAACTGGTTTTGCTTACTCTGATGATATTTCCCCTGCGGCGTTAAAAAAAGCTGCAGATGCTGCTAAAGGTATAGCTATTGCTGAAAAATCTGCACGTGTACAGGTTTTTGATGGCAAGCAAATGCAAAAAAATCCAATGCTTTATAAGGCGTTGGACCCGCTAGCAAGTTTACCTCAAGAACAAAAAATTACGCTATTGCACGAAGTAGAAGCACATGCTCGTAGTGTCGATAAACGTGTTAAACAAGTGATTGTAAGTTTGTCAGGTGTTTATGAAAAAATATTAGTCGCTGCCAGTGATGGAACTTATGCGACCGATATTCGCCCATTAGTGCGACTAAATTGTTCGGTGTTAGTCGAAGAAAATGGTAAGCGAGAACGTGCCAGCTCTGGTGGCGGCGCACGTACAGACTATAGCTATTTTTTTGAGTTAGAAAATAATAAACCGCGTTACTTAGCTTATGCAGAAGAAGCGGTAAGACAAGCTTTAGTTAACCTTGTTGCTATTGACTCACCCGCGGGTTCATTTCCTGTTGTACTTGGCGCAGGTTGGCCAGGCGTTTTGTTGCATGAAGCGGTAGGGCATGGTTTAGAGGGAGATTTTAATCGTAAAGGCTCTTCTGCATTTTCTGGCAAAGTGGGCCAACAAGTTACCTCTGATTTATGTACCATTGTTGATGATGGCACCATGGCTAATCGTCGCGGTTCAATAAGCATTGATGATGAAGGTACGCCAGGTCAATATAACGTATTGATTGAGAAAGGTGTGCTAAAAGGCTATATGCAAGATAAACACAATGCTGGCTTAATGGGCGTTAAACCAACCGGTAATGGTCGCCGTGAATCATATGCCCATTTGCCTATGCCACGTATGACTAATACTTATATGTTGGCTGGAGAGCACAAACCTGAAGATATCATTAAGTCAGTCAAAAAAGGCATTTATGCACCAAACTTTGCCGGCGGACAAGTTGACATTACCTCAGGTAAGTTCGTATTCACTAGCTCAGAAGCGTACTTAATTGAGAATGGTGAGATCACCTCGCCGATCAAAGGCGCCACTCTGATTGGCAGCGGTCCAGAAGCAATGAAAAATGTCAGTATGGTGGGTAATGACTTAAAACTTGATGCTGGGGTTGGTGTTTGTGGTAAAGACGGACAGAGCTTACCTGTAGGCGTAGGTCAGCCGACCTTGAAAGTTGATGAAATGACCGTTGGCGGTACACAATAATTCGCTAAACACCTTGTTTTTTTGAAAAATTTTAGTTGAAAAAAAAGCCCGTAAGGGCTTTTTTGTTTTTAAATAGATTGTAAAGTTAAGCTTATTTCAGGCGGATGCCATTAGCTTCAATGGTAATTTTTCCATTTTTCATTAAGTTACCTACCGTTGCTTTGAAGGTTTTTTTGCTCACCCCTAATATTCGCTTAATTAATTCAGGGTCACTTTTATCATGCAAAGGGCTAAAACCGTCATGTTCAGCAATGTGAGCTAATAATTTCTCACTAAAATCTTTAACTTTACCCTCGCCCGGACGAGTTAAAGATAAATCAATACGGCCATCTTCACGAACTTGTTTGATATAACCGGTTATTTTCTTACCCGTTCTTAGCGGTTTAAATATTTCATTGTCGTAAAGTAAACCCCAGTGCAGATCATTAATAATGGCTTTAAAACCTAAGTCAGTTTTAGAGGCAATGGTAAGTTTAACCTTATCCCACTTCTGATAATCAGCTGGCCAAATATCGATAAACTTATCAAGCTTACTTGAGGCGACTAAACGATCGGTTTTTAAATCGAGAAAAATTCTTACAAGGTAATACTTACCCACTTCCATTTCGCTATGCTGCTGATTGTAAGGTACGAGTAAGTCTTTTGGTAAACCCCAGTCAAGAAAGGCGCCCATTTTGTTTACTTGGCTGACCTTCAAAGAAGCAAATTCATCTACTTGTGCTAAGGGTTTTTCAGTTGTGGAAACAATTCGATCAGCAGTATCAGCATAAATAAAAACTTTAAGCTCACTTCCTATCTGGCAATCTTCAGGCACAAAACGATTGGGTAATAGTAGTTCACCTAAATCATCCGCATTTAAATATGCGCCTTTATCTGTTATTGCTACTACAGGAAGAGTGTTGTATTTGCCGATGCTTGCCATATGGTTTCTTGTTGTCAGTTAACTTGCGGCTATAATAACCGATTTAGCGGTAAGTTAACTATAACTTTCCATGTTGTCGGTATATTTTATTTAGTCGTACTGGTCTTGGCTTGAATATTTAATTTTGTTTGAATATATTCGCTATGTCGCAAATGCAATAAATCAGCAATTTTACGGATTATATGCTCCTCAATACTAGCAAGTTCACCATCAGCATAAGCCACCTGCCATAACAGTTCTAACATTTTAACACGCTGCTCTAAACTGTATTTCTCGTTGATTTTCGAGGTAAATTGATAAAAGTCAGTCGCATTTTCACAGAGCGCGAGCGAGTGATTAATTATTTCTGATACTTCATCAGGTGTTAACTGAAATTGGGTAGAAATAATATCGTTTAATTTTTTCTGCTCTGCAGTTTCAAGCTGACCATCAGCAAGCATAACTTCACATAATAAAACGCTACAAGCTATTTCAAGCGATAGTTCGTTCTCATGCTGATCATCCGTGTTGCCTAATGATTGAAAGAATGCGTTAATTTTTGACAACATAAAGTGTTCTCCGATGAAATAAAGATTAATTTTAATGTATTTACTTTAAGGTTCAAGTATTCAAGGTATATATTTCACAAAAAATAGGCACCTTGGGTTTAGATTGCCAATGTGTATTTATTCTGTGAAGTGATTAGATTCTACAATAATAACGATAAATTTTTTAAACCTAAGTTCAAACTGATCGTCATGAAAAATGCCTTACTGTTAACGACAATGTTAATTTCTCTCTTACTTATAGACCTCGATATTTTCAAAAAATAGGAGACAACGTCAGAGTATTTAATACTTAAGACTGAGCATTCTTGGTAATTTTCATTGTTACTATCGTTAGTATTTTATGGGTAGTGATATCGACCAACAATTTTTTAAAAGTAAAATTATTTAGTGAAAAAAACCAAAGTTGTGATCTTAGTTGCATATTTTTTAACAGTCCTGATAAATACATATCAAAAATATTTCATTTAAACTAATGATCTATATCGTTTTTATTTATTTTTATATGGGGTTTTCAAAGTCGGCTTGAATTTTGTAACAAGCATTTACAACTTTGTTAGTTTTTGTAGCCAATAATTTCTGTATCCTATTGGCAATTAAACTAGAAATTTTAAAATTTAGATTCTATGAGGACGTCATTGTGACACGGAAAAAACAAATAATTATACCAATTGTCATTCTAATTGCCGGTGTTTTAATTTTCTTTGCATTTTCAAGTATGAAAAAGCCCCCGGAAGAAAAAGAAGAAATCGATAATACTCCTATTGTTGCGGTTGAAGCTATTTCACTCGCACCCATGACCTTAGATGTAGATTCATATGGTGTTGTTAAACCTAAATATGAAACTGAATTAGTGGCTCAAGTTAGTGGTCAAATTGTTGAGTTATCTGAAACATTTGTTCGTGGTGGCTTTGTCAAAGAAGGTCAATTATTGGCTCGTATAGATCCTAACGACTACGAGGCGGCACTTATTGAAGCTGAAGCTACAATGGCATCAGCTCGTGCTTCGCTTGAAACAGAGCGAGCACAAGGCCAAGTTGCCAAACAAGAATGGCAGCAAATAACAGATTCATCTCCAACAGAATTAAGTTTACGTAAACCACAATTAGCTCAAGAAATTGCTCGCGTTAAGTCTGCGCAAGCATCTATTTTACGTGCTAAGCGCAATTTAGAGCGCACTGAAATTAGAGCGCCATATGACGCTATGATAGACAGTAGAAATGTTGGGTTAGGCTCATTTGTTGGTACAGGTAGTATGGTTGGCAAGTTACTAGGTACGGCTATTGCTGAAGTACGTTTACCCGTTGCAGATAACCAATTACAGTTTTTGATTGATCAAGGAGAGAACGCAACGGTGAATTTAACGGGTACATACTCGGGTCTTACAACGGTATGGGATGCTAAAATTGCCCGTGGCGAAGGCGTTATAGACAGTACAAGTAGAATGAGCTATTTGGTTGCTGAAATTTATGACCCTTATGCTTTAGGTAAAGAAAACTCAAAAACACCATTACGCTTTGGCTCTTATGTAAAGGCAAAAGTATTAGGTATAGAAATAGCTCAAGCAGCCAGTGTGCCGCGTTATTTAGTTAATAATGGCCTTGTTGCATTAATGGATAATGAATCTAGATTACATTATTCAGCCGTAACAATTGTTCGCCAAGATGGCCAAAACATTATTATTTCAAAAGGCTTAGCTGACGGTGATAAATTGATAGTTTCTGCACTTGATTATCCCGTTGATGGGATGAAATTGGCTTTAATTAGTGACAAAAAACCGAAAAAAAATGAACAAGAAGAGGGTGAAAGTAACGAGTCACAAGTTGCACAAAATGACAGTGGTTCAGGAGAGTAATCATGACAACTGTTACGCCTAAAGAAAAGCCGGAAATCGATCATACTATTGATACCAATACCGGCATAATAGCTTGGTTTGCTCGCAATAGCGTTGCCGCTAACTTGTTGATGATTTTCATTTTAGTGGGTGGTTTGTTAACTATTCAAACCATAAACAAACAAATGTTCCCACAGGTTAAGATCAACTGGATTTCTTACACCGCACCCTATCCTGGAGCCGCACCGCAAGAAGTTGAAGAAGGCATAACCATTAAAATCGAAGAGGCGCTTGAAACTGTTCAAGGCCTCAAAAGAGTTATTACTTATTCAAACCGAAATTTTTCCAATGGTTGGTTCGAGGTTGAACTAGATTATGACCCACAAGTTGTACTTGAAGAGGTTAAGTCTGCAATAGATTCAATCTCTAGCTTCCCTGATGGTATGGAACGCATCAAAATAGAACGAGAGAAATTTCGTCAAGAAGTGATGTACTTGAGCCTATATGGTGATTTAACCAATGGCGAACTTAAAGAGCTTGGTCGTAAAATACATAACGAAATTCAACAGCTGCCGATGATCAATATATCCGATATATACAGCGGTTTAGGTTATGAAATATCTATTGAAGTAAGTAAAGATAAGCTTCGAGAGTACGGCTTAAGCTTTACTGATATTGCCACCGCAGTACGCAGTTATTCACGCAACATGTCTGCTGGACAAATTCGTGCAGAAAATGGCTATATTAACTTACGTGTTGAAAATCAGGCTTATCGTGGACATGAGTTCGAACAAATCCCCGTAGTAACTTTAGCCGATGGCACCAGAATTGTTTTAGGCGAAATTGCGACCATTGATGATGGCTTTGAAGAAGGTTTACAGTACTCTAAATTTAATGGTGAAAACTCAGTTACCTTATTTATTGGTGCTGCTGATAACCAAAGCATAACTGACATTGCCGCTGTGGTTAAAAAATATGTAGAGAAGAAATCTGCGGTATTACCTGAAAGCGTGAAGTTAGAAACATGGGTTGATATGACCTACTACCTTGAAGGTCGTTTGAATATGATGGTAGACAACATGAAAAGTGGTGCCGTATTGGTATTTATCATGTTGGCATTATTTCTACGTGTTCGCTTAGCTTTTTGGGTAATGATGGGATTACCGGTATGTTTCCTCGGTACATTACTGGTAATGCCACTCGAATTTGTCAATGTTACTATTAACGTTATTAGCTTATTTGCTTTCATTCTAGTGCTCGGTATTGTCGTTGATGATGCCATTGTTATGGGGGAAAGTGCGCATGATGAAATCGAAGAGCATGGTCATAGTACCGATAATGTTATTCGTGGAGTTAAGCGTGTCGCCATGCCGGCGACCTTTGGTGTTTTGACCACTATCGCGGTATTTCTGCCGTTTCTTTTTGGTGAAGGGCCATCTTCAGCGTTTGGAAAAGCGATTGGCTCTGTTGTTATACTTTGTCTTATCTTTTCATTAATAGAATCTAAACTTATTTTGCCAGCTCATTTGGTTAAAATGAAAATGAAAGCGTTCAACCCTAAAAATCCAATTGATAGATTACGCGCTTGGATTGACCTTAATTTGAAAAAATTTATTGATACCGTTTATAGCCCTGCGCTAGCTGTTTTTATTGCATACAGATATGGGGTATTAATGTTCTTTATTAGTTTAATGCTCATTAGTGGCGGATTGTTTAGTGGTGGTTTTGTGCGCTTTGTTGGGCAACCTAAAATTCCACATGACTTCCCTCGCGTAACGGTTGAAATGAATGTTGATGCTTCAGAAAAAGCGACTTTAGAAACCTTGTTAAACATTCAAGGGGTAATTAACCGTATCGATAAAGATATTGAAGCTAAATATGGCAATTCGATGATCTCAGATATGCAAGTTGATTTACGTACTAGAACCAGTGGTCAACTGATGGTTAAGCTTGTAGTACCAGAACTTAGACCAATGAATACCTTTGAATTGGCAGATTTATGGCGTGAGGCTATTCCTAATTATCCAGGCGTTAAATCATTCACTATAGGCGACAATTTATTTGGTGGTGGGCGAGACGACGGGGATATTGCTTTCAGATTAGAAAGTAAAAATGATGCAGAATTACTGGCAGCTGCGAGAGAATTAAAAGTTAAACTCAATTCACTTAAAGGCCTTGGTGATGTTAACGATAGCCGTCAAACGAGTGCTAAAGAAGTACAGTTTGAATTGAAACCACTCGCTTATAGTTTAAATTTAACCTTAGCAGACATCGCTTCGCAAGTAAGTTATAGCTTCTATGGTTTAGAGGCGCAGCGTATATTGCGTGACAGTGAAGAAGTGAAAGTCATGGTGCGTTACCCACTCGAACAACGTAGTTCTGTTGGTCATGTTGATGACGTAATGATTCAAGCCCCTAATGGTGCTGAATTGCCATTATCTGAACTGGCCGTTATTACCCTACAAGAAGGGGTTACTCGTATACGCCGTGAGAATGGTAATCGTACGATTAATGTTTGGGCAAGTGTTGATGCAGAGCAAGTAGAGCCCTTTAAAGTGGCAAATGATATTCGTGATAATTTCATACCTGAGTTGTTAAACAAATATCCACAAGTAAAAAGTGAAGTTACGGGTAGTATTCAAGAAGAAATGGAAGGGGCAGATAGCCAATTGCGCGATTTCGTTATCTCGTCAATGATCATATTTTCATTGTTAGCTATTCCGTTAAAGTCTTATTCACAAGCAATGATGATTATGGTCGTTATTCCATTTGGTATTATTGGGGCTGTACTGGGTCACTTTATTTTAGGTATGGATTTAAGTGCCTTATCTGTAATGGGAATTCTAGCGGCTGCCGGGGTAGTGGTGAATGACTCATTGGTGATGGTTGACTATGTTAACAATGCCAGAAAACGAGGTGTGCGACTTAAAGATGCTGTAATGCATGCGGGTAATAAACGCTTCAGAGCTATTATGTTAACGTCAATAACCACATTTATTGGTTTAGTGCCGATCATATTCTTTGAAGTTAGCGCCCAAGCTCAAATTGTTATACCTATGGCGGTATCACTTGCATTTGGTGTGTTGTTTGCCACCATAGTAACTTTAGTGCTAATACCTTGCCTGTATCTTATTGTAGAAGATATTAAGGCATTATTTAGGCGTAAGAAAAAAGTTTCACAAACTGAAACACCTGTTTTAGATAGTCTTAAAGGTTAAGTTTAAGACTATGCTTAAGTTATATGGACGTTAAGTTTTAAAGCCGTTAAACCTTAGGGCGATAAAATAAGCAGAAACTAAAAAGCCATCACATAGTGATGGCTTTTTTATTAACGGGTCTGTCTCAAACTTAAATGTGTTTATGCATTTAAAGCTTATGGATAATTATTTAACACCGAGCTCTTTTAGTCTTTCTAGTAAGTAACTTGCATGGGTATGTTTTTCTGATAAAACCACTTCGTTACGTGGATGTAAAAATAACGGTAAAGATATGCGTGATTTAGTCGCATTGTCGCCCGTTGGGTTAATAACCCTATGACTAGTTGAAGGAAAATAACCTTGTGAGGCTTCTTGTAACATATCACCAATATTTACAATTAAATGACCAAAGTCAGCTGGAACATCTAGCCATTGACCATCTTGAGCTTGCACCTGCAAACCTGGCTCATTGGCGGCAGGCAAAATAGTTAATAGGTTAATATCTTCATGTGCTGCAGCACGAATAGCACCAGGTTCTTCAGTCCCTTTAAGTGGAGGATAATGCAGTATTCTTAACAAAGTATTCGGGGTATCCTTGATCATATTCGATAAAGGCTCTGAATAGTGTTTAGTTACCTCTACAGGGCTATACTTCTCAACCCAATCAAGTAATTCACTGGCTAAATCTGAGGCCATTTTATAGTAATTTAAAATATCAGATTTTAATTGCTCAGGAATTCGTCCCCACGGGTATACATGATAATACTCTTTAATATCTTTTTTAGTGTGGCCTTTAGCAGTTTCTGAAATTTCAGGGCCGAAGTAGCCATCTTGCTTTTCAGGATCAAATGCAAAATTTTGCTTTTCTTCTTGCGTGAAAAAGGTATACCAATCATGGTAAATTTTATCGACTAAAGCCTGTTGAATAGGATGATTAGTTAATACTCCAAACCCTGTATTGCGCAAACTCTCTACAAACTTTTTGGCGGCGTCATCAGCGCGATAATCAACAACTTGTACTTGCATATTTTTCCCCTAATACAATAATCTTAATGCTTAATCTTTATTTTTACGTATTATATACCAAACTAAAGGGAAGTGAATGAATTCAATCATTGTCGATTTTTAGACAAATAACGTCACTGGTCTTAGCGTGCTGAGTTATATAACAAACAGCGCGTTCTTAGCGGTTTTTATTTATACCAAGTCGTCTTAATAACACCTATATAATAATTAATAGGCTGTTATTAAATAAGTTTATATAAAATTAAGAGTAGTCGTATGATAAAAAATTTGGTTGTGATGGTTTCTTCTGTTGTGTTTTTTTCGGCATGTAGTTCTAGTAATAATGTTTGTGAAGATCTCACATTAGCGTCAGAGCAGGTTCAGCAGTGCCAGTCATTACATAAACAAATCATTAATGCGAAAAATAAACCTATAATTCGTACAGAGTTGGAGCGCAGATATCAACAAGATTGTATCGATATCCGTTATTATCGTGATGACAAGCAAGACGGTGTTTGTGGAAACAAACAAGAGGTCGAAGAGTCACTAAAACTTAATAAATAAAACAATGGCTTAAGTGGATTTATTGCCTGATATTTGTTACTTTGCCTACCTTTGAAGCGCTAGGGTCATTTACATGATCCATTTTATAACGTTTACCCGTTCAGTATGGTGAAAAAGTTGACTGATTCATTACATCCAATTGATCCATTAACTAATTCAAACGCAGATTTAGCGGTAGAATCGATCGCCTTACTAAATAAATATCAAAAACTTCAAGATCGCTACAAAGCGCTCTTAAAACTTAACCAACTTTCTATTGATTGTGCTGACCTAAACGCGCTATTTGAACAAGTTCATCATTCTATTGCCTCGGTGATGAGAGCAAATAATTTTTATATCGTGCTTTATGATCAAACATTATCAACGTTGGAGTTAGTTTATCATGTAGATGAAAAAGACAATTTAGCGCTAGGTGTTTACCCTATTAAATTTTTTGAAGGTTCAATGACAAACTATGTTATTGAAAGTCGAAAAGGTTTACTAGCGACACCAGAAGTTGTTATTCAATTAGAGCAAGAGCAAAAAATAAAATCTGTTGGTGAAGATAGTATTGACTGGCTTGGTGTACCTTTAATGCACGATGGTTTTGTTATTGGCGTAATGGCGGTGCAAAGTTATTCTGCTGATATGCGTTATCAAGAATCTGATCGAGACTTATTAGAATTTACCGCTCAACATATAGTAACAGCTTTAACACGTTTACAAGATAGAGGCCGTTTGCAAGCGGCTGTTGATGCGCGTACAAAAGAATTGATGCATCAAATTCGAGATCGAGAAAAATCGGAGTTATTGCAAGAGTCATTGTATCGTATCTCAGAGCTAACCAATGATCCTAATATAGATATAGATTCTTTCTACAGTTTAGTTCACAACATTGTAGGACAGCTGATCAACGCCGAAAACTTTTATATTGCCAAGTATGATGTGAAAAATGACGAGTTGTTCTTTGCTTACTTTCTCGATCAACATTTTGATAATACCGATGATCACTATCAACCCAGAAAACTTTCCAATCGTTTTACAGAAATAGTATTGAAAAGCGCTGAAACCGTATTACTCGATCAGGAGGCTATGCTGGCGCTACATCATCAAGGTAAAACGATTAAGCCAGATTTAGACGTTGTTTCTTGGCTTGGGGTGCCACTCATTCATTCTGGCGAAATGCTTGGCGCTATGGTGTTACAAAGCTATCAAAAAGCAATACGCTTTAACGAACAAGATGCAGAGTTGTTGCGATTTGTATCACGACATGTTGCCTCTGCCATGAATCGCCGTGAAATTTCAGATGATGAAAGAAAGTCACATGAATTATTAGAGCATCAGGTAAAGCTTCGAACTTCGGCGTTAGAAGAAGAAATAAAGCAACGTAAAGATGCCGAAGAAAAGCTCAAACATGCAGCTTCGCATGATATTTTAACGGGGTTACCCAACCGAGCAGTATTTATAAATCTTTTAAATCGTGCCATTGCACGTAACAAACGTCATGCAGAATTTAAATTTGCTATTTTGTTTCTTGATTTAGACCGTTTCAAAGTGGTAAACGACAACCTTGGACATCACGCAGGGGATAATTTATTAAAAAAAATATCTATCGCTTTAACTGAAGTAATTCGAGACAACGATACGGTTGCACGTTTAGGTGGTGACGAATTTGTTATTTTGGTAGAAGACATAGATAGTGAAGTAAGCACATACGAAATTGCTAAACGTATAACTGAGTTATTGTCTTTACCATTTACGATTGAAAATCAGACGGTTTTTATAGGCACTAGCATTGGCGTATTATTTAATAATATGCGCTATGAAAATGCAGATACTATGCTAAGAGATGCCGATATCGCGATGTATCATGCCAAAGACAAAGGTAAAGGTCGCTTTGAAGTATTTGACTCTAGTATGCACTCTAAAGTGCAAAATGCGATGTCGTTGGAAACTGATTTACGCGAAGGTATTGATAACGAAGAGTTTACCCCTTATTTTCAACCCATAGTACAAATGAGTGATGGTAAAATAATTGGTTTTGAAGCCCTCGCTCGATGGCAAAGTCCTAAACGAGGCTTTGTATTTCCTAATGATTTTATTCCGTTAGCTGAAGAAACTAACTTAGTGATGGCGATTGATTTTCAAATTCTTGAAAAGTCATGCCGACAACTCATGCTTTGGCAAAAACGCCTCGGGTTAGAACACCTGTATGTTAGTTGTAACTTATACTGTAATCATTTTTTTAATGTAAGCTTACCGCAAGATATTCAACATATTATCGATATAACCGGTGTAGAACCTCATCAAATTCGTGTTGAGCTTACCGAGCGAGCTTTACTCGAAAATAGTAATATTGTTCTTGATAACATGCGAGCTTTAAAGAAGCTGGGCGTGAAAATACTACTTGATGATTTTGGCACTGGATATTCTAGTTTAAGTTATTTACATCGTTTTCCAATTGATGTGTTAAAGATTGACCGTTCTTTTATTCATAATGTCCACGAAAGGGGTAATCACCAAGCAATAATTAAAACTATTATCGACTTAGCTGCAAACTTAAATATGGCGACAATTGGTGAAGGCATTGAAAATGAAGCTGATGCACAATTATTAAAAGCAATGGGCTGTATTTATGGACAAGGTTATTATTATTACAAACCTTTGCCAGGTGAAGAGATAGAAGGCTTTTTGATAAGTAAAAGCTAATACTAAAAATGTAGTGTTTCACCACCGGACTCTTTAAAACCGCTAATATGAAGATATTTGCGGTTTTTTTGAAATCATAAAGTCGCTTATATTAAATTTTTTAAATAGTGTGGCTAATTTTTTATTCAAACGTCATGTTGAGAATATATTGACAGTACTGAAGATTTCGAGATAATTTATTCTGTAATGCTAACCATAAAAATGACTGAACAATGATAAATAGCAAACCGAGAACGCTAGATCGTATTGATTTAACTATTTTAGACATTTTACAAAAAAATGGTCGAATATCAAACAACACGTTAGCACAGCACGTTAATTTAAGTGCTAGCCCTTGCCTAGAACGTGTAAAACGCCTTGAACAAGAAGGCTATATTGAGCGTTACGGTGCTTTTTTAAATGCCAGTAAATTAAAGTGCGGTATGACAGCTTTCATTCAAGTAACACTTGATCGTACGACTGCCGATATTTTTAATGAATTTCGTTCACAGGTAGTGCAAATAAAAGAGGTTGCTGAGTGCCACATGGTAGTGGGAGGCTTTGATTACCTACTTAAACTGCGCTTCGAAAATATGGAAGCTTATCGCATATTACTGGGGAGTATTGTCGACTTGCCAGCGGTATCTCAAACGCACACATATGTTGTTATGGAACATGTAAAACGCCACTCTGGCATCCCTATTTTTGATTAACAATAGCTATAATGCAAAGTTATAGTAACACCTAGCGATTTCCAATATGTTTGCATTTGGCATTGTGAGCTAGTTTTTTTACATAACAGTCGATATAGTGTCTGTAGACGTTTTTTAGCTCTTTTTATTACGATATATTTTTTAAAAAAGCTGAGATGTAATTATTAAAATAATAAAGCTAAATAGGTAAAATGTTTTTCAAGCCATTTAGCAGAAGTTAATGAGACTCCATGAATATACTCCCATCAAACATGATCAAAAAATTTAGCCTTATCGCCGTTGCTTTCATAGCATTATCCGCCTGTAATAAGTCACCCACAACGCCGGTGAATACCAGCAGCGAAGCGGGAGCTAGCCAAGTTAACGCTGACAACATTAAAGCGCATATTGAATTCCTTGCTGACGACACATTGCAAGGGCGAGACACAGGTAGTAACGGATACCAAATTGCAGCCAACTATGTAAAGTCATACTTTAAACAATTAGGGTTAACGCCTAAAGGGGAGAATATAGGCGGCGATTCTGAAGGCTTTGAACAACAAGTTCGCTTTCGTAAAACCTACCTAGTTGATGGCTCCGCAAGTGCTGTTATTCACGGCTTAAAAGGTGATGTTGAGCTTGAGTATATTAATCAGTTTTTAATGTCGGGTTCTAGTTTAAAAAATGAAAGCGAGATTACTGCCCCTACTGTTTTTGTGGGCTATGGCGTTATCTCTGAAGAGTTTGGCTATAACGATTATGAAAATATTGATGTTAAAGGCAAAATTGTAGTAGCGTTAACTGGTAGACCTGATGATTTACCTTCTGAAGAGGGAGCTCATATTGGCTCTAGCGCAGAAAAAAGTCGTCATGCAGCTGAACATGGAGCAGTTGGTTTTATTACTATCCATACACCTAAACGTGAATTGGTCAGAAGTTTTGAAAAATCTGCACAATATGCCAACACACCACGCTTAAGTTGGTTGACGAAAGATGATGTTCCATTTGGCAAGCAACCTACATTAATTTCTGGTGCATATATTCAACAAGATGCAGCACAGGCGCTTTTTGAGGGGGCAGAGTTTAACTTAGTCGATATTTATGCAGCAGATTCAAATAATACCGTGATTAAGGGTTTTAACTTACCTTATCAAGTTACGTTGAAGAATAACTCTCGCCATGAACAGATCACTAGCCCTAATATTATCGCAGCTATAGAGGGGAGTGATGCAAAATTAAAAAATGAATATGTTGTGTTTAGTGCGCACTTAGATCACATTGGTATTAGTTCGCATGGCGATAGTGAAGACACCATTAATAATGGTGCACTTGATAACGCATCAGGGGTTGCTATTTTACTTGAAACTGCTCGTTTGTTAGCTGAAATGCCAATAAAACCTAAACGCTCAGTATTGTTTGTCGTAGTTACAGGTGAAGAAAAAGGCCTATTAGGCTCAAGCTACTTTGCAAATAACCCAACGCTTCCGGTAACGCAGCTCGTAGCGAATGTGAATTTGGATATGCCGCTTATTTTGTATCCATTTGCCGATGTTATCGCTTTTGGTTCTACGCATTCAACGCTGGGTAACATTGTGGCAACAGCAGCAAAAAAAGTTGATATTGAGCTAAGTGAAGACCCAATGCCAGAACAAGCACTTTTTACCCGTAGTGACCATTACAGCTTTGTTAAAGCTGGTATTCCGTCGGTATTTTTGATGACTGGTTTTAAATCAACAGATGAGAACATAGATGGTGGTGAGGTATTTGGTGACTTTTTGAAAAATCACTATCATCAACATAGTGATGAAATTACATTACCGATAAATTATCAAGCAGCGGCAAATTTTGCGCTAGTTAATATGATGATAGGCTTAGAAATAGCTAACCAAACTGCTCGTCCGCAGTGGCATGTAGGTGATTTTTTTGGTTTAACATTTGCGCAATAATATTTATCTAAAAGTTGTGAACATTTACATTAGGAATGATTAATTGATGAATGCCCTTGAATATGCCCAACAGGCAAATGGTTCTTTTGCGCTTCCTGACGCGTGTTTTAAAATAAAAACGTTAATGGAAGACGACGACTCAACTATCGAAGATTTCGCTAACGTAATCAGTGTTGATCCCTCAATGACATCGCGCTTGTTGCAAATTGCTAATAGTGCAATTTATAGTTTTCCAGGTGAAATAAGCACTATTTCACGAGCGATTACCATTATTGGTACGCAAGCCATTTACAACATGATGCTAGTCGATGTTGCTGCAACAGCGTTTAAACACTTTTCAAATGACTCAATTGATTTAAAACGTTTTTGGCATATGAGCGTTTTTTGTGGCTTAGCGACTAAGAATTTAGCCATAACCGCCGGTATTCGAGATATAGAACGATTATTTGTTGCGGGTTTATTGCAAAATTTTGGCGAGTTAATTGTGGCAAAAATATCACCAGAGCTTGCTAAGCAATGTGAAGCTTACCATGCCGATTTGTTGCCTTGGCAATTACAGCAGCAGGTGTTAGGTTTTACTTATACCGAAGTTTCTGCCGAGTTATTAAAAATATGGCAAATACCAGAAAAAATAATTTTGCCAATTCGCCATTATAATAACGCTCATAATATTCAAATCAATAAAGATGTTCAGGTACTATATTTAGCATCAAGACTAGCATTAGTTGAGTGCCATCCTGAGGACTTTAGTTACGATGACAGTATTGATGCTGCGATATGTAATACTCTAAAAGTATCAACAGATGATCTAGAAGCAGCCGCTAATTTTGCGGCCATAGAAACGGAAAACATTCTCAATATAATGAATGCTAACTTTTACGGTTAATCAACAATAGCAGGTGCAACAAATATGATACACCTGCAAACTATTGACGCATTTCAAATACAAGACTTTGGGGAAAAAGCTTGTTAGCATCAGTCAGTTATCCATCTAAATAAAAAACGGGCGCTGTGAATAAAAATTATAATTATTAGCCCTAAAAAAATACAATGAAGGACATTTATGAGTACAGAAAGAGAGCATTTCAGTTCCCGCTTAGGGTTCATTTTAGCAGCTGCTGGTTCAGCTGTTGGTATCGGGAATTTGGTTGGTTTTCCGGTGAATGCAGCTAAAAATGGAGGTGGTGCATTTTTATTAATGTATGCTCTTTTTGTGTTTTTTATCTGTTTACCCGTAATGGTTGCGGAAATGGCCGTTGGTCGCAAAACAGCAAAAGAACCTGTTGGAGCTTATAAAGCCTTAAGTGGTGGAAGTAGGGCTTGGGGCGCTGCCGGTTTTCTTGGTGTATTAACTCCTTTTATGATCGCTGTTTTTTATATGGTTTTAACCGTTTGGATTTTTGGTTATATCGTATTAACCTTAAGCGGAAATTTAGACTATTTAGCGAGTAACAAAGGTTTTGGAGAGTTTGTAAATAGTCCTTATATTTTCGCTGGTATGATTGTGGTTGCAGGTATAGTTAATTTTATACTCGTCGCTGGCGTTAAAGACGGTATTGAGCGCGCATCAAAGATATTGATGCCGACTTTATTTATTATGTTACTGGTGATGGTGATATATGTTCTAACTCTAGATAATGCACTTTTAGGTGTTAAGTTCTTTTTAATTCCAGATGTATCTAAAATTACCCCTGCGGTGATTAATGGCGCCTTATCACAAGCATTTTTCTCATTATCCTTAGGCATGGGCATATTGATCACTTATGGTTCTTATATTGACCGTAAAACTGATATTGTCGGCTCTGCAAAATTGGTAGCGTTAACGGATACCGCCGTAGCTTTCACTGCTGGCTTAATGATTTTACCTGCTGTGTTTTCATTTAATCCTAACGTAAATCCTGCGGAGTTAAGCGATAGCTCAGTATCGTTAATCTTTACATTCTTACCGAAAATATTTTTAGCGCTACAAGCATCAATTGGTTATATCGGTGCAAGTGCTGTCGCGGCTTTCTTCTTTATACTGGTATTTTTTGCAGCGATAACCTCACTAGTCTCTATTTTAGAAGTGCCAGTATCTTATTTAGTTACGGAGAAAAAACACAGTCGTAAGAAGGCGTTATCTATTTTATTGATGACTGCAGGTGTATTGACTGTGTTCGCTACTTTGTCTTTCGGAATGGTTTCATACTTTACAGAATTTACCTCCTATGCGGGCGGTACACGCTCATTCTTTGATGTGATTTATGATGTTTTCTACGATACTATTTTACCGCTTAATGGCTTTCTATTGTGTGTTTTTGTCAGCTATCGTTGGAAGAGATTACAATTATCAGAAGAGTTGTCGATAGGTAACGCAAACTATAAAGGCTCATGGGTAGAAAAGTATATTAACTTCTCGCTCGGCACATTTATCCCGGTTATTGTCTTTAGTATTTTTCTAAATACGGTACTGCAAAAGTTCTTTGGCTATAGTATTTTTGGTTTTTAACTGATGTAACTGTGTAATTTATTTTAATGGGTATGATACCTAAGGCCGGATAATTTGTTATTATCCGGCCTTATTTTTTTAGCGAGCACTTCTTATAATGATTGAATTTATCCAGCCATGTGACTTTAGTGAAAGCCAGCGACTATTTCATGGTCGTGGTCATGCATTTCCTGAGCTTTCACATGTCAATATTGATTGGTTTGAGCCGGTGATTCTGATCAGTTTATATCAAGAGGTTGAAGCAGAGTGGTTAGCTGAACAGGTTGCTCAGTTACGCATGTTGACCGATAAGTGCCAATCTATTCAAGTGCAATATCGCTGCCGTAAATTTGCCCCGTGCGAGTTAGTTTGGGGGCAAGATATAACCAATTTAACGGCATTAGAACATGGCTTGAAATACCATATTAGTCTAGGAAAAGCACAAAATTCAGGCTTGTTTTTGGATATGCGTAACGGTCGTGAGTGGGTTAAACAGCATAGCGAGAATAAACGCGTGTTAAACTTATTTTCATACACCTGTGCATTCTCGGTTGCAGCTTTAGCGGGTAATGCGTCAAAAGTTGTCAATATCGATATGAGTAAAAGCTCATTAACCAAAGGACGAGAAAATCACCGACTGAACCATCAAGATCTCAACAAAGTCATATTTGAAGGTGTTGATATTTTTAAGTCATACGGTCGCTTGAAAAAGCATGGACCATACCAACTACTTATTTCAGATCCGCCATCATTTCAAAAAGGCAGTGTTGATATTGAACGAGATTATAAGAAAATTATCCGCCGCTTACCTGATTTAATGTCAGATAATGGTGATGTCTTACTGTGTTTAAACTCGCCCGACCTTAATATTGAATTTTTATTAGCGGAAGTTGCAAGAGAGTGCCCTGACTGCGAGTTTCAATATCAACTTAATGCACCCGCAGTTTTTAAAGAGGCGCATGAAGGTAAAGGTTTAAAGTGTTTATATTTCATTTATAACCCCCAAGTTTAAATACTTATATGCTTGAATAAATAGGTTATTCAAGCATATATCATTGGAATAATATTTTTATTAATTAAGTACCACGCGCGCCGCTAATAAAATTAAAAAGCTTCCGGTAATTTTATCCACAATATGACTATTAGCTTTTAGTTTTTCTAAAATCGGCCCACGAGACAGAGTAAAAGCAATAATGACATACCAAAGCATATCTATAATGCCAACGGTTGCAGTCATCACACCTTTTTGTTGCCAACTTGCATCAGGCTCAACAAATTGGCTAAATAAGGCCAAAAAGAAAATTGCCAGTTTAGGGTTTAAAAAAGCAATTAAAAAACCATCTCTCCAACCATTGATTGTTGGATCAAAATCACCATTTTGTTGAGAAAGATTTATATTTTGCTGTTTGCTCATCAAGGCTTTAATGCCTAAATATAAAAGAAAAGCAGCTCCAGCATATTTTATTGTTGCGAATATCATTGGTGATTGCACTATCAATAACCCAATACCTGTGGCGGTTATAGCAGCATAAAGCGCAACCCCTAAGCCATGACTAATCGCTGTTGCATAACCTTGGTTAACACCACCGTTTAATGTGTTTTTAATGACTAAAGCAAGGCTAGGACCAGGTGATAAAGCACCAAGAATGCAAATAACCACCAATGATAACCATAAATGAAATTCCATACGTTAAATGCCTTAAAATGATTACTTAATTGAACTAACTAATGTGTATTTCTAATTCGCAGAAAACTGGCAAATCTTGGCACACCTCGTTGTGTTTTACCAATGTATTTATAGGTTATTACACTGCCAATTTTTGGCGGGTGCTCACGTTGCAAGTCAGTAAATCCGCTGCCTATTTTAAATATGATCCCTTCAGGTGTTTTGACTTTAATTGCGCCGAGTAATCCGTTATATTTTCCCTTACCAGGCATATGTGCTATTACCACGGCTTCAGCATCTTGATACTTTTTCAGTTTTAATAAATTTTTACTGCGCCCAATGTTATATTTTGCGGTTGCAAGGTTTAGCATTAAACCTTCGCCTTTGTCCTCAACAACCTCTGTTAACCAAGCCAACAAATCAGTATTGGAAACTACTTTTTTTTGTTCAACCATAGCTAAATGCGTTGAATTACTGTTTTTTACCACTTGCTTCATAAGTGATATACGATGATTAAAGTCACCCGGTTGATGGGGTAAATCGAATATCATAAGCTTTAGCTTCTTCCAACATGAGCCGTTTGATTTTTTTCGTCGAACACAGGCACTGATTTGTTCAAATTGTCCTCTGTCACTCCACAGTTCGCCACCCATTGCCATTTTAGGCCAATGTTCAATAAACCATGCGGGTGGATTTAAATTGTTTCCTTTGCGGGTTAATAATTTCTCTCCAGTCCAATAGCCACGAACACCATCGAGCTTTTCGCTAACCCAGTAATCAGTAATAACCGCATTTTCATAATACTTAGTAGCGTGCTGTAGCTGAGGTTTAGCCTGACTTTTTTGATCGATTATAATTTCCTGAGCTTGCACATCAGATAATTGAACGATGAAAATAGAGATCAGAAACAAAGTGGAGAAAAATTTATGGTAGCTAATTGAATGAAACATCCTTGTCCCTTAATCTAAAGTAACTTTAAAGTATTTAGCGCTTTTGTTGGCTAGATTCGAATACAGTATAGAAGTATTTTTTCAATTTGGTTTATCACTTGATGAATTAGCTAACTATAAGCGTTATCGATTAAGTCGACTTTTTCTCAATCTTGACTACAATCTGGCTTACTATGGAATTCAATGGATGAAAGCCAATGCAAAAAATAATTATTTTTAGTCTACTGACGATGAGTTTATTATTTTCAATGACCGTAACAGCAGGAAAAAAGCACTGTAAAGGGTATCGAAGTAAACTCGACAATGTGCAAACGCAACAACGTCAATCTAACTCAAACAAGCGTAGTCAAAGCTTAGCAGTTAAAGAGTCTAAAGCTCGAAATATATGGTGGCAATGTGAAACGGGTAAACTCAAACCTAAAACAAAGAAAAAAAAGCAGAAAAAAGTTGCGAAACAACGCAGAAAAAAGACACTTAAATCTACTACGGTAAGGGCAGAGCAAAAGCCGTATAAGGCGATTAAACCTTTAATACCTTTTGCCAGTGATCACCCTGTTGTAGTGCGCTCTAAATACCAAGTTGAAAAATTACAGGCTTGGTTATCATTTTATAAACCCGCGAAAATGTGTGCTCGGCCAAAATCAACTCAACAGTTTGCCGCCTGTGTTGAAGACAAGCGCCGTCAGCAAATTGAATTTGATAATTATTATTAAAACTTTGTTGTTATTTTCACTATTAAATTGTTTTTTAAACCACAATATTCTGCTGAATTTTTAAAGCTGATTCTTACTTACTTGATAAATATGAATAATATTTTTTGGAACGACCTTTGCTGTTACTTATTATTACTTGCCATTAATGATATAAGAAAAAATAACTTAAAGGTCTATTATGACAAATAACATATCAGAAAAGATAAAACGCATAGCACTAACTTTGCTAGGCTTTGTGTGTTTGTTGTTAGGAGCAATATTCATATTACTACCTGGTCCTGCGGTATTATTTATTCCGCTGGGCCTAGCTTTGTTAAGTTTAGAGTTTGATTGGGCTAAAATTTGGCTCAAAAAAAGCCAACGCTATTTTCGTCGGGCGGCTATTAAAGCCGACCAAGCCCTGCATTGGTTGAATAGGAAACTACGCAGTTAAGCAAGCGTGACAACTAAACATAATTAAGTACTAGATAAGTCATTAGCTTAAATCGTAATGACTTACCTTTACCTTAATCGAGCCGTTTAAATCTGGTGGGTATTCCGAGGTTTGTGATTATCTCTGTGTTAAATATTGTGCTTTTGTATCATTGTATTGAGTAACAATATTATCAATAGTTTCTTGGCAATAATCTCTTAAACCACTTAATAGCATGAATTTCTTGCCGTTCCCGATCACTTGACCTTTTGAGACTAAATCAAATGATAAGCAGGCATTTCCGCGTTTACCATCAATATCGAGTGTGGTTGACGATAACTTTAATGTCACTTCTTCAAAATCTAGATTATCGAGATGAATTGACATACTTTCGTACATGATCATAGGGCGAGTAGGGTTGATCATAACCTGGCATTCTTTCATTAATTCGACAAGAATATGAGGAAAGGTGTGTCCTGAAAACTCAACATAAGCTCGAGTTAACGCCGTGATGGTTTTGCTACTCTTTGTGTAGTGACCCGATACAGACATATTCAGATATTCTTTTTGATTATCGTCAACAATACTCGCTGCAGTGGTTATTTTTGTTGGAATCGTTAACTTAGTAGCATCGGTAACCATACCTGAGAACTTAAAGCTCATTTCTTGGTGTAAACCAGCACGCTCTAAAATTAATGAAAACAGCAAGTCACCAGGCACACAGAAACGCTTTGCTTGTATATCATGAAGCGGATTAAAATCGTCAGCAATTTGCTTTGCAAAATCGCTCGCCTGTTGACGTGTAAAACTAATTTTATCATCCGTAATTTGGCAATAATTTTCTAAAAACATGGCTATTTACTATCACTTTAAGGTGTTGAAATCGGCGCTATTCTATCAGTATGATGGATTAAGATCGAAGTTTATTCATCTTTAACAGACAAAGCAGACCAGTAATTGTAGGGCCTTTAGAGGTTTGTTGGTTATTTATGTGAGTCACTGGAATGAAAATATTGAGACACAAGTTGCTCTTTATTTTGCTTACTCAACTGCTTAAGCTGATATTCACGACGACTTGCTTCCTGACGATTTAATTGCGGCTCAGCATAGACTAATTTGACTGGTCGACGGACACGAGTATACTTTGCTGCTTTTTTGTTGCACTCGTTGTGCTCATACAAACGTCGTTCAAGTGACGTAGTAATGCCGGCATAAAGGCTGTTGTCAGCACAGCGAAGAAAATAAACATACCACATAAATTAAGTGTCTGATCGGTGAACTATTCATGCATTTTCGCAACTTTTGTCTAGATATTCGAGGTATTATTGAATTAATGCTAGCTGCTAGAAGTCGATTTTTATATTATTACACCCTAAAAAAATAATAGGTTGAGATATGTTGCAAATAGAAGCGGGTGCTCTGCGCAAAATGCGAGCGGATTTAGACGCAGACGGTACGGTAAATTATCGTATGGTTTTAGGCGAACAAGAAGTCGAATTAAATCCACTTATTTCCAAGCACCTGACGCTAAATTTTACGGGCCATATAGATTGTCAGCACTGTGGCCGAAAAATTAAAAAGAGTTATTCTCAAGGCTATTGTTACCCTTGTATGCAAAAATTAGCACAATGCGATATGTGTATTATGAAGCCAGAAACTTGTCATTTTGAGCAAGGCACTTGTCGAGATCCGCAATGGGGAGAAAGCAATTGTATGATCCCGCATTATGTTTATTTGGCAAATACTTCAGGTTTAAAAGTCGGTATTACGCGTCATACACAAATACCTACTCGCTGGATTGACCAAGGTGCAACTCAAGCATTACCTATCTTTAAAGTAAGTACTCGCTTACAGTCTGGTTTAGTAGAAATAGCTTTAGCTGAGTTTATCGCGGATAAAACCAATTGGCGCGCAATGCTCAAAGGTAGTGCTGAAAACATAGATCTAAAAGCAATTGCAGAAGAGCTAAAACCAAAAATAGCAGAAAAATTAGCAAGTGTTAGCCTTAAGTATGGCACTGATGCCGTCATAGCATTAGATGAAGATATTGTAGATTTACATTTTCCTGTAACGCAATATTTAACCAAAATTTCATCTTTTAACTTTGATAAAACAGCTGAGGTTTCAGGTGTTTTACTTGGTATAAAAGGGCAATATTTAATTTTTGACACCGGTGTTATTAATATCAGGAAGTTTACCTCTTACCATGTAAGCTTGAAGGCAAGTTAATTATTTTATTTGATATTACATAGGCTAAACTAAACTTATTACTTGAGATTGTATTTATAATTGAGTTATTTGTAGCGATGAATGAGATTTTAGGATCATTATGATGAATGAAAACGACTATGCACAACAAGCCAGTGAAATATTTGTACTTTCAGATTCTTTTATCCGTATTAAAGAGCTGATCGATGATGACAATTCTACGATTGACGATATTGCTGACGTAATAATATTGGATCCTGCATTAGCAGGAACCATATTAAAACTCGCTAATAGTTCACTTTTTAGCTACCCAGGTAAAATTGACACCATATCAAAAGCTGTTTTGGTGTTAGGTATTACTGAAGTTTATAATTTGGTTATCGCCTTTTTCACTAGTCGTGCATTTAAAGCGTTAGACGTTGAACAAGACTATTTAGATGATTTTTGGTGTAAAAGTGTAGATTGCGCACTAATAGTAAAGTATCTAGGTGTTAACCTGAGAATTCCCAATGCAGAGCGCTTATTTCTTATTGGTCTTCTACATAATTTGGGTGAACTTGTTGTTCAACAAATAGCCCCTGAGAAAGCCGTAGTTGCGAACAAATTTACCGCTACTGAATTGCCGTGGGATAAACAAAAAAAGACACTTGGCTTTACCTATGCTGATTGTGCTGCAGAGCTTTTAAAACAATGGCAATTGCCTTTTAGTATTATAGAGCCTATTCGTAATCAAGATAATAGCGACTTTACTTACAGTACAGACGAAATTAAATTACTCTATTTATCAAAAAGAATTATGTTGAGTCAATTCGACTGCAGTGCACACGATGCTGAGTTGTTATTTCCTGATAATGCTATGCAACAGTTACTTATTGACGATGAAATGCTACAAGGAACAATTAATTATTGTGATTTCGAGCGTTTGAGTATTTTATCGATTATTAACCCCAGTGCCGCTACCATTTTTTAGTGGCTAAATTACTGATGGTCATCATGTTTAAAACCTATTCAATATGATGGTCATTGCATTTCACTTTTAGACATTCGTAACGTTAAGCTGATTGATATAGCTTAGTCTGCAGCCTAGTTATTTTGGCTAAACTTACCGACATTAGTTTGTTTACAGTACAAGAATAATCACTGTTAATTCATTTTTTCTTTTTAAATTTAAGTCTCCTTTTGATTAAATTTATATCAATACGCAAGTCTTTCTTCGTTAAATTACGCTTCTCTATAAAATACTTTACGCCCCTCCATCATTGTAATAAATGTTGCACCAGTTGCTCTCAAATCAATTTGATTCGCACTATTGTGGTGCGTTTATCTCGGCATGAAAATCACTAACCTTTTGTTTTTAATTGTTATTTTTTTTGGCATAAAGCTTGATAAGGAATAGTTAATAATAATTAAGGGAAATATAACATGAAACTAGTAAGCGCAATTATAAAGCCATTCAAGCTTGATAATGTCAGAGAGGCCATTTCTGAGATAGGTATTGAAGGTTTAACTGTTAGTGAAGTTAAAGGCTTTGGTCGTCAAAAAGGTCATACCGAATTATATCGTGGTGCTGAGTACCAGGTAGACTTTTTACCGAAAGTTAAACTTGAAATCGCTGTAAATGATGAGTTTGTACAACGGTTAGTTGATGCGATAGCTGAAGCGGCGCATACCGGTAAAATTGGTGATGGCAAAATATTTGTTTATGACCTTGAGCAAGCTGTACGAATTCGTACTGGTGAACAAGACATAGAAGCGATATAGGAGAACATCATGGAACAAAATATTTTTCAACTACAGTACGCAATGGACACTTTTTATTTTCTAATTTGTGGTGCCTTAGTCATGTGGATGGCTGCTGGCTTTTCAATGTTAGAAGCCGGTTTAGTTAGAGCTAAAAACACCACAGAAATTTTGACTAAAAACGTCGCACTTTATGCAATTTCTTGCATGATGTATTTATTTGTCGGTTACGACATTATGTACGGTGGCGGCATGTTTTTATCAGGTATAGAAACGGTTGATCCTGCAAAAGTGTTGGCTGATTTCTCTACAAGAGAAGATGGTTTCACTGGCGCGGCAATATATTCAGCTGCATCAGACTTCTTTTTCCAAGTAGTTTTTGTAGCAACAGCGATGTCTATTGTGTCAGGTGCCGTTGCTGAGCGTATGAAGTTATGGGCATTTTTAGCTTTTGCGGTTGTGTTAACGGGTGTGATTTATCCAATGGAAGGTAGCTGGACTTGGGGTGGTAACGCCGTGTTTGGTTTATACACACTTTCAGAACTTGGATTCTCAGATTTTGCTGGTTCAGGTATTGTACATATGGCCGGTGCAGCAGCAGCCTTAGCTGGTGTTTTACTGTTAGGTGCTCGTAAAGGTAAATACGGTAAAAATGGTCAAATAAACGCTATACCAGGTTCAAACTTACCTATGGCAACTTTAGGTACCTTTATTTTATGGATGGGTTGGTTTGGTTTTAACGGCGGTTCAGTGTTAAAGCTAGGTGATATTGCTAGTTCACACTCAGTGGCTTTGGTTTTCTTAAATACCAATGCCGCAGCTGCAGCCGGTGCTATAGCAGCATTAGTCTTTGCTAAATTGTTATTCAAAAAAGCTGATTTAACCATGGCACTCAATGGTGCATTAGCAGGCCTAGTTGTTATTACCGCAGAGCCATCTACACCAACACCTATACAAGCTACACTGTTTGGCGCAATTGCAGGTATTGTTGTCGTGTTATCAATTATCAGCTTAGATAAAATAAAAATTGATGATCCTGTCGGTGCTATTTCAGTACATGGTGTTGTTGGTTTACTAGGTTTATTACTAGTGCCTGTGACAAATAGTGGTTCAAGCTTTAGCGGCCAATTAATTGGTGCGGCAACTATTTTTGTTTGGGTATTCGCTACAAGCTTTGTTGTTTGGTTTATTTTGAAAAAATTAATCGGCATTAGAGTAAGTGAAGATGATGAATATGAAGGTTGTGATAAATCGGATTGTGGTATGGAAGCTTACCCTGAGTTTACGCGTGGCTAAGTCACGCTCAAACTAATCGCTTTAAAACCATTAAGCCTGTGTATTCATTTACACAGGCTTATTTTTTTTACCGATTACTACTTCAACTTAACGCTATAAAATAGTCTAACGTTGAAATATTTTTCAAAGTTTACTGCCATTAGTCATAAACTGTGTAAAATTAGGTATTAATCGATTTTTTTATTAGTGGATGTTAGATGGCAAGAGAGCAGTTTGGCGTGTGTGCAGAGCCTAGTCTTCATGGTTATTATTTATTATTTAATGCCTTAGATGATAACTATTTGTTTTTGCGTAAAGCACTATCACGGTTGCCAGCTTTATTTGATAAATATGCTGATCGTTTTTCTGAAGCTAATTTAGCTGGTGTTATTGCTATTGGTACCAACTTTTGGGATGAACTTTATCCGCAAGGGCGACCTAAGCATTTGCGTCAATTTCCAGAAATGGCGATTGAAGATTGCACAGCGCCCTCAAATAATTACGATTTGTATATTGAAATTCGTGGTGATCGTGCAGACGTAAATCACATTGTTGCGACTAAGGTCTGTCAGTTATTAGCTGACAGTGTTGAGTTGGTTGAGCAAGTAAGAGCTTTTCGATTTTTAGATGGCCGTGATTTAACGGGTTTTGTTGATGGCACTGAAAACCCACAAGGTCATCATCGTCGACGTGTGGCCTTGATTAACGATGAACAAGATGCTGAATTCGCTTCAGGCAGCTATTTACATATTCAGCGATACCGTCATAACCTGAACTTATGGAATTCATTAGAAGTGAAAGAACAAGAAGACGTTTTTTCACGTACTAAAGTTAATAATGAAGAGTATTCAGAAGAAAACAAAGCGCCCACATCTCATATAAAACGCGTGAATTTAAAAGATAGTGAAGGCAAAAGTATTGAAATATTAAGACAAAGCATGCCTTATGGCGATATGAAGCTGCAAGGGTTGTTTTTTGTTTCTTATTGCCACTCACCTGAGCCATTCGAATTAATGCTAAAAAGTATGATTGGCGGTGATGCACATGGTCACAGTGACCACATGCTTAAATATACTCAAGCAGAAACTGGCGCAGCATTTTTTGTACCTAGCTTAAATATTTTGGCAAAGTTGGGTGAGTAGCGCTGATAAAATTGAGAAAGCGAGCTTAAAATAACCAGGCTGATTTGCTGCATGTAAGCTTAGTGTTGCTGAATTTATATTTTAGTATCTTTTGCTATTTTTCAAAGGTAGGTTAGCCTTCAAAGGCTGCAGTATAAAGATACATAACCCTTATTCAGTCATTACTCAGTACTTGATCAGAATCACTAATTTAGTTTGATTTATTAAGCTAAATTAGTGATATAAATTTAGCTTAATCAGTTAAGTTAGATTTTTTAAGAATAAATCTTCAAGTCTCGAAATGGTTTGTTTAATTGCTTTGACGTCAGTTGGGGCAATGAAAATGGTGTCGTCACCTGCAATCGTACCTAAAACACCATCACTTTTACTTAAGCTGTCCAGTAAGCGAGCGATTAGTTGTGCTGCTCCGGGGCTTGTTCTAATGATTATCATCACATCGTTATGTTCAATATCAAGAACAAGTTGTTTAAGTGGGCTTTTAGCTGTTGGCATTCCTAGCTCTGCAGGCAAGCAGTAAACCATTTCTTGGCGGGCATTACGCGTACGTACCGCACCAAACTTGCTTAACATCCGTGATACTTTAGATTGGCTAATATTTTCAAAGCCTTGAGCCTTTAAAGCATCAGCAATATCGCCTTGTGAACTAAATTGTTCCTGATTTAATAAATCTTTGAAAGCTTGCACTAAAGCTTCTTGTTTGTTTTGTCCGCTCATATAGGTCCATTAAGTGATAAAATTATGGTCGACTATTGTTGGTTGATAATATCTAAATTATACCTAAGTATTATTTCACAATTTTTATTATACGTTATCCTTATAGGTCAATACAGATGAATAACACTAACTCAATTAAGTATCGACGCGCTAGGCGGGAAATATATTTGATAGAATTGGTATAAACATTGTTTTTTTGTTGGTTATAATATATCTTTTGGCCAACAAATTTTTTTACGTAATTACTCAAATTTTCGGAGACATCGAATGAAAGTTGCTGTGCTAGGCGCTGCTGGCGGAATCGGCCAAGCGTTATCTTTACTATTAAAAACTCAATTACCTGCAGGTTCTGAGCTATCTTTATATGACGTTGCACCAGTAGTTCCAGGTGTTGCCGTTGATTTATCACACATCCCAACAGCAGTAAAAGTTGCTGGTTTTGGTGCTGACAACTTAGCCGGTGCTCTTACTGGTGCAGATATTGTAATTATTCCTGCTGGCATGCCTCGCAAACCAGGTATGGACCGTGCAGATTTATTTGCTGTTAATGCTGGTATTATTAAAACCTTAGCTGAAGGTATAGTGGCAAATTGCCCTAAAGCCTTGGTTGGTATTATTACTAACCCTGTAAACGGTACAGTGCCAATTGTTGCTGAAGTTTTCAAAAAAGCAGGTACTTACGACAAAAACCGTGTTTTTGGTGTGACTACACTTGATGTTATTCGCTCTGAAGCTTTCATTGCTGAATTAAAAGGCTTGAACGTAAGCGAAGTTAAAGTTCCTGTAATTGGTGGCCATTCAGGCACAACAATTTTACCACTTCTTTCACAAGTTGAAGGTGTTACTTTCTCTGATGAAGAAGTTGCAGCGTTAACACCACGCATTCAAAATGCGGGTACTGAAGTTGTAAACGCTAAAGCTGGTGGCGGTTCTGCTACACTTTCAATGGGCGCTGCTGCTGCTCGTTTTTGTTTATCTTTAGTGAAAGGTTTACAAGGCGAAGATGTTGTTGATTACGCTTATGTTGAAGTTGAAGGTGGCGATGCGCCATTTTTTGCTCACCCAGTACGTTTAGGTGTAAATGGTATTACTGAAATTTTACCTTACGGCGAGCTAAGTGCTTTTGAAGAAAAAGCTAAAAATGACATGCTTGCTACATTAAACGCAGACATTAAAGAAGGTGTTGATTTTATCAACGGCTAACCTTTTAACGTCATGCTTAAAAACCGCGTTTACGCGGTTTTTTATTGCCTAAATTTTGCTTAAAGCCACTTAAATTTCCTGATCTAAAATGTAGAGTAGAGACTTTTAAGTGACAAAATAGTATTTAGATTAAGTAATAGGTAAAATGCACACAACTTCATTAATTATAACTGTAATATGACCCAGCCCTTTAGTTATCAAACAAGCTTTATATTAGACAAATCTCATTTTAGTGAATGCTATGAGGAGTCTGTGCCGGCACAAACGCCCATCATTTTGTATCGTAAAGGTGCTGTTCTGATGTTAATTGGTGCCGTATTAGTTATCTTTTCAGAGCTTAACCCTTATGCAGCCTGGTTTATTTTCACGCTAGGTGTATTAGAAATTGTTAGTAGCCACTATAAAAAGCCGTGGTGGGTTGCACGTCAGATGTTAAGTAAAGTCGCCAAAGCTGAAGTTACCCTCAAAATTGATGATGATTGTATACACATATCGTCATTCTATAATGATAACAATATGAAGTTTAGTGATATTAACCAAATAACAGCAACAGAAAATGGTTGGTTAATAAAACATAGTAATAGCAGGCATTATATTTCTAACCGTTGTCTTGATAAGCAAGCTCAGGCTTTTTTAAAAGCTAAAATGGGATAATAATTTACCTTGATGGAGCTATTGTTTATTTTGGTGAGCTTATTAATCATATTTATATAAATTTAGTATAAGTTCTATAAAAGTTGAATGAGAATAATTCGCAAAAACCTTGACAGCGATAAGTATCTTCATTAGTCTTGCGGCAACTATAAATTCATCAATTCTCTAATTGTTTAGGCAGGTTTCATGTTGAATAAAATTTGGTTTTCTTCTTTTGTTTTAGTCGCTATTTTAGCGACAAGTAATAGCGTTTTCGCCAATGACGATGTTAATGTTTACTCATATCGACAACCGTTTTTAGTTGAACCATTATTTAAAGAGTTTACGAAAGAAACGGGTATCAAGGTTAATGTAGTTTTTGCCAAGAAAGGCATGGCTGAAAGACTAGCACGTGAAGGCGAATATAGTCCCGCCGACATTTTATTAACAACTGATATTAGCCGCTTAATTGAATTAAAAGACAAGCATTTACTTCAAGCTGTTCAATCGCCAGAACTCACGGCCGCAATTCCAGCACAATTTAAAGCGTCGGATAATACCTGGTACGCATTAACAACACGCGTGCGTAATATTTATTCGGCAAAAAGATTGGGTAAAATTGATTTTAATTATGAAGACCTAGCTGATGAAAAATACCGAGGTAAAATTTGTACTCGCAGCGGTAAGCATCCATATAATGTAGCACTAATCGCTTCAATGATCGCAGAACATGGCGAAGCCGATACTTTGACTTGGTTAGAAAAAGTTAAAGCTAACTTAGCTCGTAAACCACAAGGTAGTGATCGAGCGCAAGTACAAGCTATTCATCAAAACTTATGCGACATATCATTAGGTAATAGTTACTACTTTGGTAATATGCTTAACGATGAAAAACAAAAAGTGTGGGCAGACGCTGTTAATATTAACTTCCCTAATCAAAGTAATCGCGGTGCCCATGTTAATATTTCTGGTATGGCCATGGCAAAATATGCACCAAATAAAGCTAATGCACTAACTTTAATGAATTTTCTTGTCTCAGAGCCAGCGCAAAAAATGTATGCTCAAACGAACATGGAATACCCTGTTCGCCCTGGTGTACAACCTTCTAAATTAGTCGCTTCTTGGGGACAATTCAAAGCCGATAACTTATCGCTCGAAACTATCGCTAAACATAGAAAAGCGGCATTGATTTTACTTGATAAAGCACAATTTGATCTCTAATTCTCAACATCTCGAGTTCACTGAGTGATAATCAGTAATAAAAGTACCAGCTGGAAATTTTTCAGCTGGTTTTTTGCTTTAGCGCTAATGTCACCTATTGTAGTCATGCTAATAGGTAGCATGAGTGATTCAGGCGACCTTTTTTCGCATTTATGGGCTACGGTATTACCAGAATATATCCAAAATACCATTATACTTGGCGTGTTGGTCGCATTGCTTTCATTTTGTTTTGGTGTGCCCGCTGCAGCGCTTATTAGTCAAACTAATATCGTCATGGCTAAGCAGTTAAGGTGGCTATTAATGCTACCCCTGGCGATGCCGGCTTACTTAGTTGCTTATCTATATACTGATTTATTTGATTATGCTGGACCTGTGCAACGTGTATTGCGTGCATGGTTTAATTGGCAATCCCCCAATGATTATTACTTTTTTGACATTAGAACCATAGGTGGCGCGGCAATTGTCATTTCATTGGTGATGTTTCCTTATGTCTACATGCTGACACGTACCGCTTTTGAGCAGCAAGACAGAAACCTGTTCAGAGCAAGTCGCTTATTAGGTTGCACCGAACGACAAAGCTTTTATCAAATAGCGTTACCATTAGCACGACCCGCTATTGCTGTGTCACTAATGTTAGTGATCATGGAAACACTCGCCGATTTTGCTACCGTACAATACTTTGCTGTAAATACTTTAACGACGGCTATTTATGATACCTGGTTAGGTTATGGTGATTTTGGCGCGGCGAACGCCTTAGCTAGTGTACTGATGTTATTTATTTTATTTATTGTGGTTGCCGAACAAAGAGCTAGAGCAGGGCAACGTCATCAATCAAGTCGACCAAATACAGAGCATCAGCTAAAGCAGCTGACTTTTGGACAACAAATACTGGCCAGTATTTTTTGTTGGTTCTTGGTGATTGCTGGGTTTTTATTGCCGTTAACGTTACTCATTATTATGGCAATAGATTATGCTGATTATCATCAGTTGATTGCGTTAATTGCTACCGGTAAAAATAGTATTGAAATTGCGGTTTATAGTGCGACTATAGCCACTTTAATTGCACTGACGCTGGCTTTATTTCAACGATTACATCAAAGTCGCGGCCGCATGATACCCGTGCAAATTTCTGGCTTTGGTTATGCTATTCCCGGTACGGTACTTGCCATGGCTATGTTAGCTACTTTTGGTCCTTTAGATCATCTCATTAACGACATTGCCAAAGCGCTAAGTTTTCAAGCGCCGGGGTTAATTCTATCGGGTACGGTCTTCGCCATTATTTTTGCATTTGTAGTACGTTTTTCTGCTATTGCTAATGGCACGATAAACGCAGGCATTAGTCAAATACCTAAATCGCTTGATCTCGCGCCTGGCAGTTTAGGCGTAAAAACTTTACCGGCTATTTTTCGGGTACATCTACCGTTATTAAAATCATCAATTTTGGTTGCTTGGCTGTTAGTGTTTGTTGAAGCAATGAAAGAGTTACCTGCTGTGTTATTATTACGCCCGTTTAATTTTGAAACCTTAAGTACGCAGATATATCAGCTAATTTCCGACGAACGCCTAGAACAAGGGGCGTTAGGTGCTATCTTGATTGTTTTGTTTGGTTTATTACCCATTATTTTTCTTAACCGCCAGAAGGACAGCGAGTGAAGCCACTTATTAATATTGAAAATTTAGCGGTCGAATTACAATCTAAAAGCATCCTCTCTAACGTTAATTTATCACTGGGAAAAGGTGAGATTTTAGGGCTTGTTGGCCCTAGTGGATGCGGCAAAACTACGTTGCTCAACACGTTGGCGGGTTTTATTGCACAAAGTACTGGCACCATTGAAATTAACACTAGCCATAAACCGTCAATACAAGTAACTATCGATAATATGTTGCCAGCAGAGCAGCGTAATATTGGTATGATATTTCAAGATTACGCATTATTCCCACACTTAAACGTTAATGAAAATATTTGCTTTGGGCTTAAAAACCTCACCAAGCTAGAGCAAAAATCGCGTTGTGAGGAATTATTAACCTTGCTTGAGTTATCAGCATTTGGGCAACGATACCCGCATCAACTATCTGGTGGCCAACAACAACGTGTTGCAATTGCAAGAGCGTTAGCGCCACAGCCCAGTTTACTGCTACTTGATGAACCATTTTCAAATATTGACGCGAGATTGCGTAATGAGTTAATGATTGAAATAAGGCAGCTATTAAAACGCTTAGGTATGACCGCTATTTTCGTTACTCACAATAAAGACGAAGTGTTTACATTTGCAGATAAAATTGCCGTTATGCATCAGGGGCAAGTATTGCAAATGGGATCGCCTGCCAGTGTTTGTCAGCATCCCAATAGTTGGCAAGTTGCTGACTTTTTACAACTGGGCAGCTGGCTACCGGTTACTTTACTTGAAAATGAGCACTCTGCATCAGTATCTACACTGATTGGAGATATTGAATCTGAAAATATTTTACAACAAACAACAAATAATACGGCTAATAAAGCACTGAGTTATCAGTTGTTAATAAAGCCTAATCATGTCGAGTTATGTCAGCAGCAGAAACCTAATGTTGTTATTGAACACGTGAGTGTGACAGAACAAGGTTTTCACTATTTATTGCGCAGCACTGAACAAAATGTTGCATTATCCTTTACTCAGTTAAGTTATTATAGCCAAGAGCTTCATAGATTAGGTGATGTATTATCGGTGCGATTAAAAGCCGATAACTTTCATTTATATGCGGTTGAAAATAGCCACTTATAGGGTGAGTTTATTACCACTGTCGCTGATCTGTGACAGTAAAATAGTATTTTTAGCCAAAAATTATTAATTTTTCGGACCAAATTGGGCAACCGATCCACAAAAGCCCACAAATTCATTCACTTCCCTAAAAGCCTTTATTTTCTAGGCACTCAGCGCGTTCAAATTACAAAACTTTGCTTGACATAAGTTGACTTTACTCACTAAACTGTATCATTGTGGTAAAAAGTGGGAATTAGTGGATCAAAGGTGATCCCAAACTAATAAAGTGGATTATGTACAGAGGCACTAGCGCTATAACGCTCGACAGCAAAAATAGAATCACGATACCTACAAGGTACCGCGAGGAGCTGTTTGCCGATTGCCAAGGAAAAATGGTTTGTACTGTTGATATTCAACATCCGTGTTTATTGTTATACCCGCTTCCCGAATGGGAAGAAATAGAATTAAAGCTTTGTGGCTTATCAAGTATGAACCCACAAGAGCGACTGTTACAACAAGTGCTATTAGGCAATGCCTCAGATTGTGAAATTGATAAAAGCGGTCGTTTATTAATTAATGGCCCACTGCGACAACATGCTGGCTTAGAAAAAGGCTTGATGCTTGTTGGACAGTTAAGAAAGTTTGAAATCTGGAGCGAAAATGCATGGCAAGATCAAATGCAGCAAGGTATTGCTAAAATTCAGTCAGGTGAAATAGAGCTCACTGACCGACTTCTTGATTTGTCGCTATGATAAATCAAACCACGAAAATAATGAAAATTATAGGGTGTCGATAAACTCATAATGCAACACGATAATGCACATATTTCAGTACTACTTGCCGAGTCGATTACAGGACTTGCGATTAAACCAGATGGTATTTATATCGACTGTACTTTTGGTCGTGGCGGGCATTCAGGGTTAATTCTTGAAAACTTAGGACCTAAAGGTCGTTTGATTGCGATAGATCGTGATCCATCAGCGATAGCCGCTGCAGAAAAGTATGCTAACGATGAACGTTTTATTATAGAACATCATGGTTTTGCTGATTTAGAAATGATTGTAGAAAAACATCAGCTAGTTGAAAAAATAGATGGTGTTTTATTGGATCTAGGCGTGTCATCACCGCAACTTGATGAAGCAGAACGTGGCTTTAGTTTTATGAAAGACGGCCCGCTTGATATGCGTATGGATACATCACGTGGCCAAACAGCCGCTGAATGGCTAGCCGTTGCCGATGTTGAAGACATTACGTGGGTGCTTCGAACTTTTGGTGAAGAAAAACATGCATGGCGCATTGCCAATGCGATTGTCGACGAGCGCGAAGTTACCGCGTTGACACGCACCGGGCAATTAGCGCAACTCATTAAGAAAACAGCGCCACAAAGAGAAATTAAAAAGCATCCTGCAACGAGAAGCTTTCAAGCAATTCGTATGTATATCAACAGTGAATTAGAGCAAATTGAGCAAGTGTTGGCTGCGTCCTTGTCAGTATTAGCAACAGATGGCCGTTTGGTTGTGATTAGCTTTCATTCGCTTGAAGATCGCTTAGTTAAGCAGTTTATGAAAAAGCATTCACAAGGTAAAAAAGTACCTCGTGGTATGCCAATCAGTGAAGCAGAGTTAAACAAAGGTAAAAACTTGAGCTTAATTGGCCGCAAGTTAAAACCAACGAAAGATGAAGTGGAAGAAAATGTGCGTTCTCGTAGCTCAGTACTTAGAGTTGCTCAGAGACTAGTACGCTAACTTTGGCGCATTAGTATGGCAAACCAAAAAGTTGTGTTAACGCTTGATATTTGGCATGACATTCGCCGTCATTTTTTGGTTTATGGCATTTTATTATTGGTATTGATTTCAGCGTTTTCGGTGATTTATTTCACCCACTTAAATAGGCTTACTACCAGTAAAATTGAAATATTATTAACTGAGCGTGACGCTTTAGAAAATGAGTGGCGCAACTTGGTTCTAGAGCAAAATAGTTTAGCAGAACATAGCGCGATTGAAAGTAGCGCAGAGAAGCAACTGAATATGACCAGACCAGACGCAAGCTCGGAAATTATAATTAAATTACCATGATTTATTAGCACGGGTAGGCAATGAAAAAACCAGCACAATATAATCCAAACACGGTAGCATGGCGTTTTTACGTTGTGTTAGGCGCTGTTGTGCTGATTTACGCAGGTTTGATGGCTCGTACTGCTTACATTCAAGTATTTGAACCCGACATGCTGAAAAAGCAAGGCGACAATCGCTCGCTTCGTACCAATACAAAAACAGTGCAACGCGGTTCAATTGTTGACCGTAATGGTCATGAACTGGCGATCAGTGTGCCAGTGGAAACCGTTTGGGCTGATCCTAAAATTATTTTTGACACAAATGCTTTGTCGATGACTGAACATTGGCAGGCTCTGGCTGATGTATTAGGTCAAGACGTGAATAAGTTAAAAGTTCGCGTGACGAAAAACCCTCGAAAACGCTTTGTTTATATCGAGCGTAAAGTAGCGCCAGCAATGGCAAACTATATTCAAGAGTTAAAAATTCCGGGTATACATTTACGTAAAGAATCTAAACGTTTTTACCCCGCAGGTGAAATAAGCGCGCATATTGTTGGCTTTACTAATGTTGATGATAAAGGCATTGAAGGCGTAGAACGCGTTTATGACCAACTGTTGACCGGTGAAGATGGCGAGAAAAAGTATCGTAAAGATGCCAAAGGCCGCAAGATTGAAATTTTATCAGTTAAAGCGTCTACCCAACCTAAAACAATTACCTTAAGTATCGACCAACGTATTCAGGCACTTGCTTATCGTGAGTTAAAAGGCGCGGTTAAAGCATTTAAAGCCACATCAGGCTCTGCTGTTGTTACGAATGTAAATACTGGCGAAGTTTTAGCGCTTGTTAATAGTCCATCATACAATCCAAATAATCGTTCAGGTGTGGCAATTCATCGTTTTCGTAACCGTGCGATTACCGATATTTATGAGCCAGGTTCTACGATGAAGCCGTTAACAGTTTTAACCGCTTTGGAATTTGGTAGCGTAAAAAAAGACAGCATTGTTGATACCTACCCAGGTTGGATGCGTTTAGGGGGGAGTCGTGTTTCTGATCCTCGCTATCTTGGTAAAATCACTTTAGCAGAATTATTGGTGCACTCATCTAATATGGGTACCACTAAATTGGCATTATCGGTGCCAAAAGATTACTTAATTGATAAGTTTTTTGACGCGGGATTTTCTGAAGATACAGGCACTGGGCTGGTAGGTGAAAGCTCTGGCATGATGCACGATAGAGCACGGTGGTCAAAGTTTGAATTGGCTACGCTATCTTGGGGACATGGTGTCGCAATTACGCCAATTCAACTGGCACGTTTTTATACAACATTAGCGAATGGTGGTATTAAAACTCCGTTAACTATTTTAAAACAAGACAAAGAATCATTAGCGAAGCAAAAGCATGAACGCATTTTTTCAGCTGAAAATAGTCAAAATGTGGTTGAAATGTTAGAGCAAGTGGTTAATGAACATTATACCGTAGCGAAAGTTGACGGTTATCGTGTTGGTGGAAAAAGTGGTACGGCAATTAAAGCGTTTGCCGGTGGATATGGCAATGATTATGTAGGCTTATTTGCTGGAGTCGCCCCTATTTCAGATCCTGAAATTGCCGTGGTTGTGGTTATTGATGATCCTGGCGGTGATTTATATCACGGTGGTGAAGTTGCCGCGCCGGTATTTTCTCGAATTATGAAGGGCACGCTGCGGCTGCTCAATGTCCCGCCTGATGCGAACACGCGAGTGACCTCTGTAAAAGCAGAGAAAAAAATTGAAAGTGTACCTAAGGAGCGTGACCATGTTTGATCACGCTTTAACCGTTTCTACTGCACCGACAAATTTTTCCGCCATTGAAGCGGTTTTAAGCTTTGGTGAAATTACGCTTGCGGCTAATGATTTAACGCAATTAGCAACACAGTTTTCTCAAAACTTTAACTCAACTAGAGCTAATTTAGTCAACGACACAAGGGCGTTAATGTCGGGCGATGTTTTTTGCGCGGTTATTGGCAGTTTACGTGACGGCCGTGAATATACGGTACAAGCGTTATCGGCGAATTGTGCAATGATATTACAAGAAACAACTGAGCTGTCCGAACATGGCAAATTGACATGGCTTGGACAAGCCTCAGGTCAAGAAACGCCAGTATTAAGTTATTTCCAGCTGAATGATAATTTGTTCAATGTTGCAAAAGTATTTTATGGCGAACCGCAAAAATTGTTAAATATTATTGGTATTACCGGTACTAATGGTAAAACCAGCACGAGCCAAATTATTGCGAACTTACTCGATAGTTGTCAGAAAAACTGTGCAGTTATTGGCACCAATGGCGCGGGTAAGTTGGCACAATTACATACGATTGAAAACACCACACCGGGCGCAACTGAGTTGCATCAATTGTTGGCGTTATTTGCCGACAATAAAATTACCGATGTTGCTATGGAAGTATCTTCGCATGCTTTAGCGCAAAAACGTGTTAATGCAACCTTATTTAATACCGCCGTTTTTACAAATTTGAGTCGTGACCATTTAGATTATCATCAAACCATGGGCGCTTATGCTGAAGCAAAAAAAGCTATATTTACTGGCGATAATAAGCAAGTAGCGGTGATCAATGGCGACGACGCGCAAGCACAAAAATGGTTAGAAAATTGGCCAAGTACTCAAGCTATTGTTGTTTATGGACGAAACGCCAATGTTGCTAGTTATCAGCGCTTCGCACAAGCACTAGATGTTAAACATTATCCTCAAGGTGTTAGTTTCCAGCTGGTTACTGACCAAGGAAAATGTGAAATTAACAGCCAATTATTAGGTGACTTTAACGTTGAGAACTTGCTTGCTGCTATTGCCGTGTTAATGGTCGAAAAAATAGCCCTTGCGACAATTGCTAAAGCGATTACTCAGCTTGTGCCCATTATTGGTCGCATGGAGTCATTTTCCTTACAAGGTAAACCTACAGCCGTAGTTGATTACGCGCATACCCCAGATGCATTAGCCAGCGCTTTAGATGCTTGCCGATTACATTGCCAAGGTAAGTTATGGTTAGTATTTGGTTGCGGTGGTGACAGAGATACAGGCAAAAGAGCGTTAATGGCTAAAGTTGGTGAAAGCAAAGCAGATTGCATGATCATTACCAATGACAACCCGCGCAGCGAAGACCCTGAAGCCATAGCTGCAGATATTATTGCAGGGTTAGATAAAAATACACGTTTTGAAAAAATACTAGATAGAGCAACGGCAGTATCCACGGCTTTACAACAAGCGGATGCCGATGATGTTGTGCTTTGCGCTGGAAAAGGCCATGAAGATTACATTATTTTTGGTAATGAAAAACGCCATTATGACGAACGTGCAGTAGTTAAAGCATTCTACTCTTCAGAAAAAGAGGTAACGGTATGATTGCGTTAACCTTAACTGAACTGTCACAAGTGATAAATGGTGAACTTATAGGTGAAGACTTAACAATTCATGCCATAAGTACGGATAGTCGTGCATTAAAACCTGGTGATGTTTTCTTAGCATTGCAAGGGCCAAACTTTGACGGACACAAATTCTTAAGCCAAGCAAGTGCATTGGGCTGTAGCGCGGTAATCGTTCAAAAAGCGCAAGCAGATCTTACTATTGCACAAGTTGTGGTTAAAGACACTCACACAGCACTGGGTGAAATTGCCGCTTATGTAAAAGCAAAAGTTGCGCCGAAAACGGTTGCCATAACAGGTAGTAGTGGCAAAACCACCGTAAAAGAGATGGTGGCGGCAATTTTAAGTCGTTTAGGTAATGTGCTTGCGACGAAAGGTAACTTTAATAACGATATTGGTGTGCCGTTAACACTATTACGTTTAGAAGATGAACATGATTTTGCTGTCGTAGAGTTAGGTGCAAATCATTTGGGTGAAATTGCATATACCTCCGCATTGGTTAAACCCGATGTAGCCATCATTAATAATATTGCCGCAGCGCATTTAGAGGGGTTTGGCGATTTATGTGGTGTGGCTCGTGCTAAAGGTGAAATTTTTTCTGGCTTAAATACCGGTGGCGTTGCCATTTATAATCAAGACACTCAATGGGTAGATAAATGGCTGTGGCGCTTAGCTGATAAAAAAGTCCTGAAATTTTCCTGTAAAGATGTCGCTGACTGTTACAGTCATCAAGAAACTTTAGACGAAAACGGTTGTGCAAATTTCACTTTAACAACACCAGTAGGCAGTACTTCAATTGCGTTGACCGTGCCTGGTCATCATAACGTTTGCAATGCTGTTGCGGCAGCAACTATCGCATTAGAATTTGGTGCTAGTTTAGAAGATATTCGCTTAGGTTTAGCAAAAATGGCTGAAGTTAAAGGACGTCTAAATTTACATCAACTTAATAAGCAAACTAAATTAATTGACGATACTTACAATGCTAACGTCGAATCAATTAATGCTGCATCTGATTTATTAGCCAGTTACCCAGGGCGTAGAATCCTTATTCTTGGCGATATGGGCGAATTAGGCTCAGAAGCACGCCGTTATCATCAAGAGGTTGGCGAGCATGCAAAAGACAAGCAAATTGACGATTTGTTGACCTTAGGCGTGCTAAGTCAAAATGCATCTGATGCTTTTTATCAAGGGCAGCAAAAACAAGCTCAACATTTTAGTAGTAGAGAGAATTTATTGTCACGTTTACAACAGTTACTTCAAGATGAAAAACAACAAGTGACTATTTTAGTAAAAGGTTCGCGCAGTGCTCATATGGAATACGTAGTAGCTGATATTATTCAATGGCATAACAGTCAGACTATGCAGGAGCAGGCATAATGTTACTTTGGTTAGGTGAGTATCTCACTCAGTATTATTCATTTTTTAATGTCTTTTCGTATTTAACATTTCGAGCCATTATTTCAACTCTTACTGCGTTGATTATCTCGTTATATTTTGGCCCTAAATTGATCCGAGCATTACAAAATATGCAAATAGGTCAAACGGTTCGCGATGATGGTCCAGAAAGTCATTTAGTTAAATCGGGAACACCTACCATGGGTGGGCTATTAATATTAGCGTCTATCGTGGTCAGCGTTTTATTGTGGGCCGATTTAACTAACACCTATGTTTGGGTGGTGTTATTTGTAATAGCTAGTTTTGGCTTGATTGGCTTTGTTGATGATTATCGTAAAGTTATTCGCAAAGACTCTAATGGTTTAATTGCCCGCTGGAAATATTTCTGGCAAACGGTTATTGGTTTAGCTACGGCAATATTCTTATATCAATTTGCCCAAAGCCCTGAAGAAACAACGTTACTCATTCCATTTGTGAAAAATGTTTTACCGCAGTTAGGCTTGCTCTACATCGGTTTAGTGTATTTCGTTATTGTCGGTACAAGTAACGCGGTTAACTTAACCGATGGTCTTGATGGCTTAGCTATTGTGCCAACCATTATGGTGGCCGGCGCGTTCGCGGTATTTGCTTACATGACAGGTCATGCAAATTTTTCTGAATACTTACACATTCCACACATTGCCTTAGCCAGTGAACTGGTGGTGGTATGTACGGCGATTGTTGGTGCAGGCTTAGGATTTTTGTGGTTTAACACATACCCTGCGCAAGTTTTCATGGGGGATGTTGGCTCACTTGCTTTAGGCGCTGCATTGGGTGTTATTGCTGTATTGGTGAGACAAGAATTAGTGTTATTTATTATGGGTGGTGTATTTGTTATTGAAACGCTATCGGTAATTTTACAAGTGGGTTCATACAAATTGCGTGGTCAGCGCATATTCCGTATGGCGCCTATTCATCATCATTACGAATTAAAAGGCTGGCCAGAGCCAAGAGTGATTGTTCGCTTTTGGATAATTTCTTTAGTGTTAGTTTTGATTGGCTTAGCCACTCTGAAATTAAGGTAAATATAAACGCGTGAATAAACATTTGCATCAGTCGGTAACGACACAATTAGCAAATAAGCGAATCGTGATCTTAGGTATAGGGATCACAGGATTGTCGTGCGCGCGTTTTTTACATCGTCATCAAATTTCATTTGCCGTAAACGATAGTCGAGCAATGCCTATTTCGCCCGGTGATTTTAAACATCAATTTGCAGATAATACTTTGGTACTTGGGCAGTGGGACTCTGCATTGATCGCCCAAGCAGAAGTGTTAATTGTCAGTCCAGGTATTGATATTTCAGTGCCTGAAATTAGCCATGCTATTGCAAAAAATTGTGATGTTATTGGCGATATAGAACTATTTTGTCGCTTAAGTGATACGAAAATTATTGCCGTTACTGGCTCAAACGGTAAATCTACCGTGGTTTCAATGCTAAATTATGTTGGTAACGCACTAGGCTATCATGTGCAGTTGGGTGGAAATATTGGCTTGCCAGTACTTGATCAAATAGATGAAGTAGACGCTGATTTTATTGTGTTAGAACTGTCAAGCTTTCAGCTTGAAACAGTTAAAAGCATGAAAGCCTTAGCAGCGACCATATTAAATATTAGCGATGATCATTTAGATCGCCATAAAACCATAGAAAATTATGCTGCGATTAAGCAAAAAATTTATCAAAACGCACGTTATGCAATTTTTAATCGTGACGATGAATCAACTAAACCTATTGAAAATTGTACCAACACTGAACAGTTAAGCTTTGGCTGTGATTCAGCACAAAATGCAAATTTTGGTTTAGCTGATATTGATGGTGTTGTGCACTTAATGGACGGTGAAACAGCGTTATGTTCATTAACAGAGTTACCATTACAAGGTATTCACAATGCGGTTAATTATCTAGCGGTATTGGCTTTAGGAAAATGTGCGGGCTGGAATGTCGCTGCGATGCTAGCAAGCTTAATAACCTTTAAAGGCCTTGCACATCGTTGCGAAGTAATTGAAACAACCGATGGCATTTGTTGGGTAAACGACTCAAAAGCCACTAATGTTGGTGCAACACTTGCCGCTATTGAAGGGCTATCACCGACATTAAAAAACAATAAACTGATTTTGATTGCTGGCGGTGATGGCAAAGGTGCTGATTTTTCTCCGCTAAAACAAGCGCTGACACAACACGTTGATTACTTGATCACATTAGGTAAAGACGGACGCGCTATTGCTTCATTACGATTACCAAATCAAGCCAGTACAACGACCCATGTTGAGACCTTATCAGCAGCAGTTTCGCTGGCTAAAAATCAGGCTAGCGCAGGCGATATGGTTTTATTATCACCAGCTTGTGCCAGTTTAGATATGTTTTCAAATTATGTTGAACGCGGTGTTGTATTTATAAAGTCGGTGCTAACGCAAAAGGAGCCTGTGTAATGTCGGTTTCTTTTGCAAACTTGTCACAGTGGACAATGCCAACTTGGCTACAAGTGGAGTCTCGCTCGGTTGCCACCTTTGATCGCAGCTATGTATTACTTGCACTTAGTATGTACATGATAGGTTTAATTATGGTGGCAAGTTCTTCAATGCCAATTGCCGAGCGATTATTTGAAAACCCATTCCATTTCATCGTCAGACATATGATTTATATCGTATTAAGTTTAGGAGTTGCAGGCTTAACTTTACAAATTCCAATGCAGCGCTGGCATCAATTTAGCAGTAATTTATTGATATTGGGCATTGTTTTACTGGTTGTTGTTTTAGTCGTTGGCCGAAATGTTAATGGCTCTACACGCTGGATCGCCATTGGACCGATAACGATACAGGCGGCAGAGCCAGCAAAGTTGTTTTTCTTTTGCTATTTATCTGCCTACCTAGTGAGAAGACGTGATGAAGTCATGGAAAACGTTAAAGGTTTTGCCAAACCATTAATCGTTTTTGGAGCGTTAAGTGGTTTGTTATTAATGCAACCAGATTTAGGCACCATTATCGTGATGTTTGTCACCACCTTTGGTTTACTGTTTCTAGCAGGCGCTAAGTTATGGCAATTTATAGCTATTTCAGGTGTAGGGGTCACATTATTATCAATGCTAGCGTATTTCTCTCCGTATCGCTGGGCAAGGGTTACGGGCTTTCTTGACCCATGGAAAGACCCTTTTGGCAGTGGTTATCAGTTAACACAATCGTTAATGGCTTATGGTCGCGGTGAAACATTTGGTCAGGGCCTTGGCAATAGTGTACAAAAGTTAGAATATCTCCCTGAAGCACATACCGATTTTGTTATGGCTGTGCTTGCAGAAGAATTTGGCTTTATCGGCATAAGCGTTATTTTAATCTTAAGTATGAGCTTGGTTTTTAAGGCTTTATTATTAGGTAGAAAAGCCGTTAATCAAGAGAAGTATTTTGAAGGTTTTTTTGCTTACGCAATTGGTATTTGGTTTTGTTTTCAAGCAGCCGTAAATATAGGCGCTAGTGCAGGTATAGTACCGACCAAAGGTTTGACCATGCCACTAATAAGTTATGGTGGTAGTTCCATGATCATTATGACTATGGCAGTCGCCGTTTTAATCCGTATAGATCACGAAATAAGATTACAAAGTATTCAAGCAACCAGTCGCGCTACTGGTACTCATAAAAGCACTAAGAAGAAATCAAGTAAAGTGAAGAAAACTAAAATTATCGAGGGCGGCAATGACTGAACAAGTAAGTCATGAAGTTAAACGCCCAACACTGCTCGTAATGGCAGGTGGAACCGGCGGACATATATTCCCAGGCATTGCTGTTGCAGATGCACTGGTAAAACAAGGTTGGAATATTCATTGGCTTGGCACAGCTCAGCGAATGGAAGCCGATTTGGTGCCTAAAAATGGCTATCCAATTTCATTTATAAACATGGCAGGCGTGCGTAATAAAAACTGGCAAACATGGTTGAAAACACCGTTTAAAATTATGCAGTCTGTTATGCAGTCTATCCAGATTTTACGCAAAGTTAAGCCAGATGTTGTGTTAGGAATGGGAGGCTACGCAAGTGCTCCAGGTGGAGTAGCTGCTTGGCTACTAGGAATTCCGTTGGTATTGCATGAACAAAATGCCGTTGCAGGTATGAGTAACCGTTTTCTTTCGTATTTAGCAACGACAACCTTAAGTGCGTTTCCGGGAGCTTTTAGTAAAAGAGTGACTTCTAAAGTCGTTGGCAACCCATTACGTAGCGATATTATTGCCATAAAAAATGTTGTTCCTGCACAGCCTGCTACCAGTAAAAAAGTGTTAGTTGTTGGCGGAAGTTTAGGGGCAAAGATACTGAATGATGTAGTGCCGCAAGCGATGAATCAAATCAAGGTGCAAAGTATTGATGTTTGGCATCAAACAGGCGGCGGTAATGAACAAGCCGTACTAAAAAGTTATCAAGATTACGGTTTACCTGAAGAAAAGGTCAAAGTAACAGAGTTTATTGAAGATATGGCAGCAGCTTATGAATGGGCCGATGTTGTTATTTGTCGAGCAGGTGCACTTACTGTGTCGGAATTAGCCATGGCAGCAAAACCTGCGATATTTGTACCTTTGCCACATGCGGTTGATGATCATCAAACTAAAAACGCTATGTATTTAGTTAATTGTGGCGCGGCAAAGTTAATTCCACAAAAAGAGTTTAATGGCACCACACTAGGGCAAACGTTAAATAGCCTGTTTATATCAGACAAAGTAGTGCAGCAAATGTCTAAAGCTGCACACAACGCTGCCCATGCTGATGCAACGAATCTCGTTTCATCAGCTTGTATTGAAGTAGCAAAAATATGAGTAAATTAATGACAGCACAAAATGACAAAAATACTGTATCAAACCTGAGCAATAACAGGGTGCCAGAAATGCGCCGTGTGAAAACCATCCACTTTGTTGGTATTGGTGGCGCGGGTATGGGTGGTATTGCTGAAGTATTGTTAAATGAAGGTTATCAAATTACTGGCTCTGATATTGGAGAAAACCAAGTCGTTAAACGACTAATGGCTTTAGGTGCAAAAGTCACTATAGGTCATCACGCTGATAATGTTTCTGGCGCCAGTGTTATTGTGGTTTCAACTGCTATTGATAGTGAAAACCCTGAACTGACTGCAGCATACGACCAACGTATCCCTGTTGTTCGCAGAGCTGAAATGTTAGCCGAGTTAATGCGTTTTCGTCATGGTATTGCCATTGCCGGTACACATGGTAAAACCACCACTACAAGCTTAATTGCCAGTATTTTTGCACAAGCCAATTTAGATCCTACTTTTGTTATTGGCGGTTTACTTAATAGTGCTGGCACGAATGCTCGTTTAGGTAGTAGCCGTTATTTAATTGCTGAAGCAGATGAAAGCGACGCGTCATTCTTACATCTACAACCTATGGTTTCAGTGATCACAAACATTGATGAAGATCATATGGAAACGTATGAAGGTGATTTTGAAAAACTTAAAGATACCTACATCGAGTTTTTACATAACCTACCTTTTTATGGCTTAGCCGTGGTTTGCTTAGATAACCCAGTCGTGCGAGAAATTTTACCGCGTATTAGTCGCCAAGTTATTACTTATGGCTTCTGTGAAGATGCAGACGTTAGGGCAACACAATACCAACAATCAGCCGGTATGAGTTCATTTGTTGTTGAACGTAAAGACAGTGCTCCTTTAGCTATAAGTGTTAACTTGCCCGGCGAGCATAATGTATTAAATGCCTTAGCAGGTGTTGCAGTAGCTATTGATGAAGGTGTTGCCGATATTGCCATTCAACAAGCTCTACAAGGTTTTGCAGGCATAGGCAGACGTTTCGAAAAACTAGCAACGTTGCAAACAGCGCAAGGCGAAATGATGTTAATTGATGACTACGGTCATCATCCAACAGAAGTAAAGGCAACCATATCCGCTATGCGGAAAGGTTGGCCTGAAAAAAGATTGATCATGGTATTTCAACCTCATAGATATTCGCGTACCCGTGATTTATATGAAGACTTTGTTGAAGTGCTATCTGAAGTTGATTGCTTATTTTTACTCGATGTTTACGCTGCAGGCGAAGCGCCAATTGCTAATGCCGACAGTAAAAGTTTAGCGCGTAGTATTCGTTTACGTGGCCAAATAGAACCTATTTATGTTAGCGACAGTGATAAATTAGCCGAACTAATCGCTGCTCAATTGCAAGATGGCGACATGGTTATTACGCAAGGAGCCGGAAATATTGGTGCAATTGCGCGTAGTTTAGCAGCAGATGAAAAGTTGATGGTGACAAACTCATGAAAGCTTTAATGGAACAAAAGTTAGCCGTACTTTATGGCGGTACATCAGCAGAGAGAGCTGTGTCTCTAAATTCAGGTGTCGCGGTTGCTAAAGGCTTAGAGGCTGCTGGTTTTAAAGTACAGCTTATTGATACTCAAGACTACTGTTTAAGCGATCTTGTAAAGCTTGATATTGATCGAGTTTTTATTGCCTTGCATGGCCGAGGTGGTGAAGACGGCTGTGTACAAGGTGCATTGCAATATATGAATATTCCCTACACAGGTTCTGATGTGTTGGGCTCTGCATTATCGATGGATAAAATTCGCAGTAAGCAAGTATTTCAAGCGTTGAACTTACCTACCGCGGATTTTGCTATTGTCGATAAAGCGCAATATCAAATGGCAGATGCAGAAAAAATTCTGCAACAGCTAGGTAACGTGGTCATGGTGAAGCCAGCTAATGAAGGCTCTAGCATAGGAATGTCTAAGGCAAATAATGCCGAAGAATTGCATGAAGCGCTTATTGCTGCGTTTAATTATGACCAACAAATATTGGTAGAAGCTTGGGTTCAAGGTCCTGAATACACGATTGCGATTTTAGGCCAAACGGCTTTACCTGTAATTCATATGGAAACGCCAAACGATTTTTATGATTACGATGCAAAATATAAATCTAATACTACGCAATATCACTGTCCTTGCTCACTTTCAAATGAGGATGAAGTTGAACTTCAATCGATAGCATTAAAGGCGTTTAACGCCACGGGTGCAAAAGGTTGGGGACGTGTTGATGTCATGCGAAATAGCCAAGGGCAATGGCAGATACTAGAAGTAAATACTGTACCAGGTATGACAGAAACGTCATTAGTGCCTAAAGCTGCAAAAGTATTTGGTTTAAGTTTTAGTGAGTTAGTAACAAAAATTGTAGAAATAAGCGCGGAAGGTAGCGCGTAAGTTATGGCAACGTCACAACAACTTCCGTTAAAGGAAGAGCTCTCAAACCTGCATTGGTCATTTTGGTTAGGGGTTACGTTTTTCGTTGCGGTTATTATTGCGATTTTATCGTTTGGTATTTTTTTAAACAAACAATTGAGTGCTGAAGAGTCGGCACCTGTTACATCTATTGCTATAGCGGGTGAAATGCCGTATACAACGCGTGCAGATATTGAAGGTGCAATAGAAAAAGTTAACTTAGGTAATTTTTTCAACCTAGATGTTAATGATGTACAGAAAAAAGTGGCCATGTTGCCATGGGTTTATTCAGTTTCTGTACGTAAAAAGTGGCCTGATGAACTGAAGATTTATGTGGTAGATCAGAAGCCTATCGCTCATTGGAATGGTGACTTTTTAATAAATGTTAATGGCAAGGCTTTTCAGGCGGATGTAAAGCGCTTAGCCAAAAAATTACCGGCCTTTTTTGGGCCAGAAGGTAGTGAGCAAATAGCATTAGACAATTTTATAAATTTGAACAAACTATTGGATTTTAGCCAATTAGCGATTGATGAATTAGTGCTGACTGAGCGTTTTGCTTGGCAGCTAATCTTAAATGATGGCATTACCATTGATTTAGGACGAGATAATAGAGTAGAACGAATACAGCGTTTTATGGATATTTATCCAGAAATTAAATTACACAAAAAGGAAGGCCAACAAGTTGATTACGTTGACCTGAGATACGATACCGGTTTAGCCGTTGGTTGGAAGACCTCGGATAATAAAGAAAGAGTTTAGCCTGAATGTCAAAAATAACTGAAAGAAATTTAGTGGTTGGATTAGATATTGGAACGTCAAAAATTTCAGTAGCTGTTGGCGAGATCACGCCTGATAACCAGCTCAGTATCGTAGGGGTTGGAAATCAACCTGCTCGTGGCATGGATAAAGGCGGTGTTAATGACTTAAACCTCGTTATTCAGTCCATTCAACGTGCGATTAATGAAGCTGAATTAATGGCTGATTGTCATATTACCTCAGTTTATCTTGGCATTTCTGGTAAGCATATCAGTTGTCAAAATGAAAACGGTATGGTGCCAATTAATGACAAAGAAGTCATGCAGGACGATGTAGATAACGTGATTCATACCGCGCGTTCAGTACCTATTTCTGCTGAACGTCGAATGTTACATGTGTTACCTCAAGAATATAGTATTGACTGTCAAGATGGCATTAAAAGCCCTATTGGTATGTCAGGCGTAAGAATGGAAGCCAAAGTTCATATTGTAACGTGTGCTAATGACATGGCTAAAAACATTGTTAAATGTGTTGAGCGTTGCGATTTAAAGGCTGACCAATTAATTTTTTCAGCACTTGCCTCTAGCTACGCCATTTTAACTGACGATGAGAAAGAGCTCGGTATTTGTGTTGTTGATATGGGTGCAGGCACCATGGATATTGCTGTTTTTACTGGCGGAGCGTTACGCCATACGGCAGTTATTCCAGTTGCAGGTAACCAAGTCACTAGCGATATAGCTAAAATATTTCGCACACCATTAAGCCATGCTGAAGATATTAAAGTGCAGTATGCCTGTGCATTGCGCCAAATGGTGAGCATGGAAGAAAACATTGAAGTACCCAGTGTTGGAGGACGTCCAGCGCGTTCAATGTCTCGTCATACCTTAGCTGAAGTTGTTGAGCCTAGGTATCAAGAGTTATTTGAACTGATACAAGAAGAATTAAGAGAGTGTGGTTTAGAAGATCAAATTGCCGCAGGTTATGTATTAACTGGCGGTACCGCAAAAATGGAAGGTGTGGTTGAGTTTGCTGAAGAAGTATTTCAAATGCCAGCTCGTGTAGCGCAACCTTCTGACGTATGTGGATTGAAAGAGTATGTAAACGACCCAACATACTCCACGGTTGTTGGCTTATTGCATTACGGCATGCAGGCGAGTCAGCAACAAAGTAACGAACAAAAGAAAAGTGAGTCAGTTGGTAGTATCGGATCGAAAATACTGGCTTGGTTTAAAGGCGAATTTTAATTAGTGGCATTAGCGGCTAATTAAAGGTGTAAGAAAAGTGTTTTGGTGGAACAAAACGTAATAAAAATCGGAGATAATAAAATGTTTGAATTAATGGAAGATCATAACGAAGAAGCAGTCATCAAAGTTATAGGCGTTGGTGGTGGTGGTGGTAATGCGGTAGAACACATGGTTTTACAAACCATTGAAGGTGTTGAATTTATTACCGCAAATACTGACTCGCAAGCATTACGTAATTCAGCGGCGAATGTTACTTTACAACTTGGCCACGATGTTACAAAAGGTTTAGGCGCTGGCGCTAACCCAGAAATCGGTCGTCGCAGTGCAGAAGAAGATAGAGAAACCATTAAAGAAGCACTTAAAGGTGCTGATATGGTATTTATCGCTGCAGGTATGGGCGGTGGTACGGGTACTGGTGCAGCACCTGTAGTAGCTGAAATTGCCAAAGAAATGGGTATTTTAACGGTTGCAGTAGTAACCAAACCTTTCCCATTCGAAGGCAAAAAACGCATGAATTATGCTGATCAAGGTATTGAGTTTTTATCAAAAAATGTCGATTCATTGATCACTATTCCAAACGAAAAACTGTTAAAAGTATTAGGCCCAGGTACAAGCTTATTAGATGCATTTAAAGCGGCTAATGATGTTCTATTAGGAGCAGTGCAAGGTATTGCGGAACTTATTACTCGACCGGGACTCATAAATGTCGATTTCGCCGATGTTAGAACGGTAATGTCTGAAATGGGCACAGCAATGATGGGCTCAGGTACAGCATCTGGTCCTGATCGTGCAGAAGAAGCAGCAGAAGCCGCAATTTCTAGCCCGTTACTTGAAGACGTTGATTTAGCAGGCGCTCGTGGTATTTTGGTCAACATTACTGCAGGTATGGATATCAGTATTGATGAGTTTGAAACTGTAGGTAACATGGTTAAAGCTTTTTCATCTGAAAATGCTACGGTAGTTGTTGGTGCAGTTATTGACCCTGAAATGACAGAAGATCTGCGAGTTACCGTTGTAGCAACAGGTATTGGTGCAGAGCGTAAGCCTGACATAACACTAGTTAACCCTGCGCCTATTGCTGAACCGCAAGTGGTTGGTGGTGATTATATCCCAAGCGCACAACCAGAGTTATCAGCAAGTCCGGTAACCATGCCAGAAGCAAATGCTCAAGCACAAAAAGTAGCGGCAACAGAGCTTGATGATTACTTAGATATTCCAGCATTTTTACGCAAACAAGCTGATTAATCGCGATTAATTTGGCTTGCTAATAATGCTATAAAAGTTGGGATATTGATTTTGTTAGGCTTTTTTGATATATTACGTCTCCGCTTAAATCAGTGGCGGCTAATAAATATAAAATATAGGCTTAAGAAGGCTATTTATGATTAAACAACGTACGTTAAAAGAAAGTGTCTCTGCCATTGGTGTAGGGTTACATAAAGGTGAAAAGGTGCAGATAACTCTCCGTCCTGCGCCTGCTAACACCGGTATTATTTTTCGCCGAGTTGATTTAGATCCCGTTGTCGATATCCCCGCGACACCGGAAGCTGTGGGCGAAACTACCCTTTGTACATGTTTAGTGAATGAGCAAGGTGTTCAGATTTCCACCGTCGAACATTTGCTTTCTGCTGTTGCAGGTTTAGGTATTGATAACCTTATTGTTGAGGTTGACTCACCTGAGATTCCAATTATGGATGGCAGTGCTTTACCGTTTGTATATTTAATACAGTCGGTAGGCATTGAAACATCAAATGTTGCCAAACGCTTTTTACGCATTACTAAAACTATTCGCGTTGAAGAAGGTGATAAATGGGCCGAATTAAAGCCTTATGAAGGATTCCGCGTAAACTTCGCTATTGAATTCGAACATCCTGTAATCGTAAATACTTGTCAAGCGATGAGTATGGACCTTTCAAGTTGTTCGTTTATCAAAGAAATTAGTCGTGCACGTACTTTTGGTTTTATGAAAGACATTGAATTCTTGCGCTCTCATAATTTAGCACTCGGTGGCAGTTTAGAAAATGCTATTGTGTTAGATGAATATCGTATGCTAAATAAAGATGATCTTCGCTATGATGACGAGTTTGTAAAACATAAAATTCTTGATGCCATTGGTGATTTATACATGAGCGGTGTTAGTATTTTAGGTGAACTTAATGCCTTTAAATCTGGTCATGCATTAAATAACATCTTGCTACGAGAAGTGTTTAAGCAAGTTGATTGTTGGGAATGGGTGACATTTGAAGACAGTGCTAAGTCGCCTATTAAATATCAAGAGATTGAAGCAACGTCTTTTTAATAGATCTTCCTTTCAATACTTAGCAATTAAAACCAGTCGATGACTGGTTTTTTTATAGCTAAAAAAGGGATTGTTTAAGCAAAAAACTTTCAGGTAATAAGATGAAGGTATGCATAGGTGAAGAACTGCTAATCGTTATTGATATGCTCTTTGTTAGTTACAATAGATAGTCCTATTATTTCTTTGCATGTGCTGCTAGTTTTTCAAGTTTCTTGCGCAAACTATCGGGTGCAGTTTCAGCAATTTTTAATAAATGAGCTGCAGTTGCTGCCGAAATAGTCGAATTAATCGCATTAGGTATTATCGTTTTTTCAGGAATTTTGGGTCGAAATGGTGTGATTTTAATCTCGACTTGATTATAAGTATTGTCGGTAACTTTAATTAACTCACGACAAATGTTTACTTTTTCAAATTGTAATCGCTGGCTCCAAACCGCTGAATTAACCTCTATAACGATGGCATTTGCCCTGAAATTGGCTATTTTCCACACATCTGCTGGTAGGTCGGGGCAGATTTGTCGTACAATGTCTGACAATACTGTTAAAGAGTTGGTTTTTGCGGCTATTTGTGCCAAAGTGCCTGACGTTGAATTAAACAGCGCTGACATGTCTGTAGGGATTCTAGATTTTCTTGCCATGAGTCAGCTCTGAACTATACGATGAATGAATTATGAGTTTAACATTACTATACCGTGGAAAGAACGTTAGATTTTCAATGAAGCTAAATAAGCTACATTGGTTTTCTGCTTTGACAGCCTTTGCGCTCGTATCTGGCTTTATTGTTCATTTAGTTATTTCTGCTGATGACATACCAAAAAACCCAATATATGGTATGTCTAGTCTACCGAGTACCCAAGCGCCTAAGGTAAATAGCCAAGTAACCGCTGTCACGATGAAATTAGCTGAGTTACAAAGCCAGGTATTAAGATTAAATGCCCTTGGAGATCGTTTAGCTGAAGAAGCTAATATTCCTGATAACGAATTTAACTTTCAGCAATCACCACCAAGTGGTGGGCCTATGATCCAGAGCAATGAAGATAAGCAACAGAGCTTAACGGAGTTACTGCTGAGCATAACATCATTAGAAAAAACCTTAGAACATGAAGAAAAACAATTAAAAATGCTTGAATCTGTCAGTTTTGGCCACCATATAGAAAATACAAGGTATTTATCTGGTCGACCTATTGTTAAAGGTTGGTTGTCTTCATATTATGGTATTCGTAAAGACCCTTTTAATGGCAAAGCTGCCATGCATAAAGGTGTAGATTTTGCCGGAAAAGAAGATGCCGACATTATTGCGACTGCATCAGGTGTTGTAAGTTGGGCAAGTGACCGTTATGGGTATGGGCAATTAATTGAAATTAACCATGGTGACAGTTTAAAAACTCGCTATGGGCACAATAAAGAAATACTCGTTGCAGTAGGTGATGTGGTTAATAAAGGTCAGGTTATTGCTAAGATGGGTAGTACAGGGCGCTCTACAGGTCCACACGTACATTATGAAATTTTACACAATAATAAACAAATAGATCCAAAAAAATACGTTTATCGAAAAGCAAAAGAATAGCTTAAGCACTAATTTCAGTTGTGTAAAATACTCCTGCGATTACAATACTAAGCAAGTTTATGTGATCGGTTATACCGATCATTTTATTTTCAGCGGAAGATTTTCTTCTCAATATGGTTTAACACGATGTTTGTAAGTTTAATGACAAAATTGTTCGGTAGTCGTAATGATCGATTACTTAAGCAAATGCAAAAAGAAGTAAGTAAAATAAATGCACTAGAACCGGTTTTTGAAGCACTCAGTGATGAAGAACTAAAAGCAAAAACAACTGAATTTAAAGAACGTGTTGAGCAAGGTGAAGAACTAGATGTTATTCTGCCTGAAGCTTTTGCTGTAGTTCGTGAAGCAAGTAAACGCGTATTTGGTATGCGTCATTTCGACGTGCAAATGATCGGCGGCATGGTACTTAATTCAGGTAAGATTGCAGAAATGCGTACGGGTGAGGGTAAAACACTTACTGCCACATTACCGTCGTATTTGAACGCTTTAACGGGTAAAGGTGTGCATGTTATTACTGTTAACGACTACCTTGCTACACGTGATGGTGATTGGTGTCGTCCTTTATTTGAATTTTTAGGCATGACAGTGGGTTGTAACATCGCTGGTATGGCACCACAAGATAAACAAGCAGCTTACAATTCAGATATTACTTATGGTACCAACAATGAATTCGGTTTTGATTATCTTCGCGATAACATGGCCTTTTCACCAGAAGAGCGCGCTCAAAAACCATTAAACTTTGCCGTGATTGATGAAGTTGACTCTATCTTAATTGATGAAGCAAGAACGCCACTTATTATTTCAGGTCAAGCTGAAGATAGCTCAGAGCTATATCGTAATATTAATCTTGTCGTACCAACACTTGTACAGCAAGAAGAAGAAGATAAAGAAGGTGAAGAAAGTACCGGTGACTTTACTATTGATGAAAAAGCGAAACAAATTTATTTGACTGAGTTAGGTCAAGTTCACATTGAAGAAATTATGATCGAAAAAGGCTTAATGGAGCAAGGAGATTCACTTTTCTCTGCAGCAAACATTACCTTGCTTCATCATGTTATGGCCGCCTTACGTGCGCATAAGTTATTTCAAAAAGACGTTGATTACATCGTAAAAGATGACGAGATTGTTATTGTTGATGAGCACACAGGTCGTACAATGGAAGGCCGACGTTGGTCAGAAGGTTTACATCAGGCTGTTGAAGCCAAAGAAGGTGTGAATATTCAAAACGAA
>TARA_R110000765_G_scaffold168384_3_pt1 | contig 66383 bp, 34 predicted proteins | sample TARA_R110000765 | Tara Oceans TARA_R110000765 (sample SAMEA4398168) | marine metagenome | biome: Polar Biome; feature: [MES] marine water layer (ENVO:01000295) within the mesopelagic zone...; material: water (ENVO:00002006), including particulate matter (ENVO:01000060) such... | reverse complement strand
GTCAATGATTTTAAATCTATTGAAAGACTTTCGTTAACAGGGTTTGGGTAGATTAAAAATGAGTTCTCTAAAATAACAGTTTCTTCAAATTTTCCCTGACACGATTGATTTGTACTCACCCTTACATTATTGACTTCATCATACAATGGTAAGCTTATAAGTTGATTTTCGGTTTGCATACTTTTACCATTTATTTCTATAGTATATTCTTTAGCACCATTCATTTTCAAGGTAACACTATTGGTCAATGAATTGATGTCTAATTGCACACTTAGGGGTAAAGGCTTTGTTATTATTATCTTAGAACAGGTTTCATAATTTGGAAATTCTATTGAAGAAATACAAAGATTATATTCTCCGATATCTAAGTCTTTTATCGTTAAAATATCAGTAAATGGTAATATGATATTTTCAGTAGCCCTCGTTATCGTTGCCAAGAAGTTTTCTTTGGTGATTGATTCAATTAAAATAGAACCATTGTTCGAACCAATACATGACGTTCCAACAGAGGTGATTTTAAATTGATTGTTAGGATAAATTCTAAAAGCGCAACCATTTTCATCTACAGATGTGCCTTTTAATGTATTAGGGCATAAATCACGGGCATCAATAACACCATCGTCATCACTGTCAATTTCTTGTTCGGGACAGCCATTAGAATTAACTATAGTACCATTCGTAGTATTTGGGCAATCGTCTAAAGAATCATTCACACCATCATTATCGCTATCTAATTGGCTAATAGCGCATCCATTTGAATCAACAGATTCCCCAGATGGTGTGTTAGTACAATTATCATTTTCATCAAGTACACCATCATTGTCTTGATCAACTGCTACCGATGGTTGTACTGAAATTTCCAAATTTTCTATACAACCTTGGTTTGTTTCAATAGTATACATCCCCGATTGTTCAGAAGTTATACTTCCTAAACTATAATCACCATTTACCTTTGAGCCATTTGGTAAGGTGATTGAGAACGAAACGTTATTGGGTAACATGCTTATAACCAATTCATCACCTTCATTTACGGTAAGCGTATTGTTTCCACTTTCAAACACGCCATTTATTTGATATTCTGGAACAATACTATTTTCTTCACAGAAATTTTCACTCCAAATCGCTATATTGTTGGTATTGATATTACCCGCAGTAGTAAAATTACCACCAACTAAAAGTTCTGTGTTGTTATTAGTGAATGTCAATGAATTTACCCGAATGTCAACACCTACATTTGTATTTGGCCCTAATGCCTCCCAACCATAATCGTCACTCCAACGAGCTAAATTATTTACTTTTTTATCTATATTACCATCGTCACTAGCGGTGATAAAACTTCCTCCTATATAAATATAATTTCCATTTGAGGTTATGGAATTTACATTTCCACTTAAACCATTACCAAGGCTTTCCCACGATTCATTGTTCTTGTTGAACCTAGCGATTCTGTTAACCGTTTTATTACCTGCAATAGAGAAATTCCCTCCGACATATAAGTAGTCTCCTTTAGATTCTATAGCTTGGACAAAACCACTTGTACCAGATCCTAAGGCAGACCAATTAGTACCATTCCAACGAGCTATTCTAATGGCTGAAACTCCACCTGCCGTGTCAAAATTCCCTCCTACATATAAATTATTTTTCTCGTCGAAACCTATTGATCGTATTTCATTATTTGTGCCAGATACATTAGTAGTGTTGTCGACAAGAGCACTCCATGCATTATTTTCCCATTTAGTGATATTATTTACAGTTATTCCGCCTGCTGCAGAAAATACACCACCAACAAGTAATGCTCCGGTTTCGCTAAGTTTAATTTTTAAAATAGGACCATTAGTTCCATCTCCTAAAGAGGACCAAGATGTACCATTCCACTTTGCGATGTTATTTGCAGGTACTCCTCCAATTGTGGTAAAGTCACCTGCAACATAAATTGTTCCATCTGGGGCTATGTCAATTGAATAAATAGTTCCATTGCTTCCATTTGAAAATACTTCCCATTCATTTGCCGAATTGATGCTAGTTAGGTTACTTACATTAAGGTCTCCTGCCGTGCTAAATGTGCCTCCAATATATGTTATGCCGGATGAAGAATTTGCAATTGTTTCAACAATGCCATTGGTGCCTATTGATATCGGTTTCCATTCACCAATTCCATTTACAGGGGTAGTTACTGGTCCTGTAATTGTTTCTGTTAATTTATATAAATTTACGTTAGAACCGTAATCTGAAAAATATAGCTCGCCGGCTTCATCTTCACCAAAGCTAGATATAAATTGGCCATTGGTCTTAAACAATAATTCATTAGAGGTACTGCCGTTGGCTGAGTTATAACTTAATGCCCAAACTCTACCGGAAACATAATCTCCATAAATATATTTGTTCTGTATTAAGGAACTAGATAAAGAACCGCGGTAAACATAGCCACCGGTTATTGAATTATCTCCATTGCTGTGATCATAAAAAAAGATGGGTTTTATATCAGGTGTAGTGGTTAAAGAAGTGCCAGATCCATAACTAGGTTCAGAATTTGCTTCTAATTTATTCCAGCCATAATTTCCTCCTCTTGTAATTAAATTTATTTCTTCATAAATATTTTGACCAACATCTGCGCCCCATAAATTACCTGAAGCATCGAAAGAAAATTTCCATGTATTTCTGATACCCCACGCGTATAATTCATCTAAACCCGATTGGCCAACTCTTGGATTGTTTGACGGTATTTCATAATTACCGTTCGGCAAATCGGGGTTAGTTTCTATTGGATTACTACCATCTATATCTACATCAATTCGAAGTATACTGCCAAATACAGTAGTTAAGTTTTGCCCGTTACCCTGTGGGTCGCCACCACCGCCACCATCACCTATAGAAATATACAAAAATCCATCAGGACCAAATTCAATTTTACCACCATTATGGTTTGAATCAGATAGATTTTTGGTGAATTGTGCTATGATTACTCCCGAACTGGGATTAAGTAGATTCGAATTATTATTATCTACTTGATAACGTGCTATGTTAATTCTGTAGTTAGTAGGTTGGTCTATATAATAGACAAATACATAACCATTGGTTGAATAATTTGGATGAAAAGCTAAACCTAGTAATCCAATTTCTTGACCTGCACTATACGATACAATTGAGGAAATGTCTAAGAATGTTGTAAGCTCTCCCGAAGTAGCGTCAGACTTATTTGGAAATACTTTTATTCTACCAGGCTGCTCAACTACAAATAAGCGGTTGGATCCATCGTTACTGCTTTGAATTTCAACAGGAAAGTTGAAATCTAAATTAGGGAAAGCGTTTTGATAGGAGACCTGACCCGTGCTTGGATATATTGAAAAAATAAGTAAGAAAACAGTCAACACTAAGGTATTCTGGTTCGGGGCCATGCGTGTCTTTTAAAATGGCAGCAAATATACTGTTCATTCTTTCATTTTCTTAATTTAAAACACTTAAAAATGGACTTTAAAAAACTTAATTTTAGTAATTAATGATTCTTAAATAAGGTTTGCTTGAAGTTTTTTAGCAAGAACATTACTGGACCAAATTATTCTTGCACAATGTTCAAGGTGCCAAAAGATTTTATCTTCAATTTGGTTACCTGCCAACAGTGGTCCGGCAACAAATAGGTTTTCTGAGGCTTGCATATTTTCGTCCACTTTGAACCCGATTTTAGAGGGATTTGGCTTACAAAGTCCACTCTTAATAAGATCTTTGAAAAACGGTGATAAACCATTTGATGTTAAGTCTACGCTTCCAAGACAATTAATGACAATGTTAAAGGTTTCAGAGTCTTCGGTAGAATTTGGTGCATCATTATTTTTAAAGGTCATCGTCAAGCCATCTGAACTTTCAGTAAGTCCGTGAAAACGACCTTTAATATGCTCAAATCTTTCACGATTGGAAAGTTCTTCAACTACAGAAAGATAATGATTGCCAGCGCAACGTTGCCTTCTGCCTATTTGGTTTCCATGAAAACATGCAAAATTCAACAATTCTTCTTTACTTAAATTGGGTAGCAATGCTCCAAAGCCTTTTGAAATAATTCCAACAGTTGTGGCAGCACCTAGGCCTTGTTTTTCAGCTTCATCAATATCTTTGTGAGCTGCTTCGGCAATGGCCCTAGCGGTCAAGTCTTTCGTTTGGGAAAGTGATTGTAAATGTTTTGCACTAAATTGTTTTGCTTTAACTACATCAAATGTTCCATCGGGCATTACACCATGTGATGAAAGGGTTTTAAATGAGGTGTCATATTCATCAATATTTAGTTTGTCACAGATTTTGTAAATCATTTCCAAACCACTTGCATTAGCGCCTAGAACAGCAATTTTTGTTTTTAGATTTTTAGATTTACGACGATTTATGAAACTTGCAATTTGTTCCATATTTTTCTCCATACCTAAGCCATATGGTTCTTTAATATAAAGTGCGTTTTCATTGTTTCCTATAGTGTCATCGAATAACCTTTTATAGGGTAAGGAGCCTATGGAAAGCACTATTTTATCTGAAGAAATTGTGGTGTTGTCTTCAAAATTAATTTGAAAATCATTTGCTTCCTTGGTGATAGATACCGTCTCTTTTTGTATGTAAGTTAGCGTTAATTTTTTAGCGTTAACCAGCTTATCAATTCGCCCTAACACCTCTTGGTTTATATATTTTCCGAAGAAAAATCTAGGAATATATAAATCATCCCATTCTCCTTTCTTGTATAATGGACTGTTTATTTGCGCCCACTCCGTAGCATACATTCCACCATTATCAATGAATTCTTCTACAAGTTCAGTAAGGTTGGCATCTAACCAATTCTTAAAATGTGTTCTGTGTGGTTCTGTAATGAAATTCTTTAAATCCTGTATTAAAAGAACTGATTTTCCAGACCGACTACCATATGGCATGCCTTTAAAGAAATCATTGCTTTTGTCAATTATGAAAATTTCAATTTCACTGTTGTATTTTTCCTTTTCATAGCTTTCTAAAAAAGGAATCAAGGTATAACTTGTAGCTATTCCGGCACCAATAAATGCGATTTTTGCTGACATTTTTTTAATAAATATATTATATAAAGTTGACTAAATATTATGGAAGTTCAATGGCTTGTTTTTAAAATTTGACCAACTCGACAATATCATCGATTATCTGCTCATATATAGTAATACCACTTCATGAGCTTCGGATAAAAAAAAGCCCGTAATTAACGGGCTTTTTTAGCGGAGGAAGAAGGGATTCGAACCCTCGGAGGCGTTAACCTCAATAACAAAATACATTGCAATTTGCATTAGACCACTCTGCCATTCCTCCATTTCTATTTTGAAAACGCACTAGGTTTAATATTATTGTTAATAAGTACTTTTTTTTACTGTAAAGTAGTTTCGTTGTATGCTACCGTTAAAGTAAATTTGCAGCGCTATGTATTAAACGTAATTTACTGCTTTTGAACGATATTAATATGTCGGTTAGGTTTATTGACCTTTTTTTGTAAGTGGAATTGGACGTGTTCAGTTTATAAAATTGTTAAAAATGAAAAAGAATTACCCCTTGAACTTAAATACTATTAAGAAACCGGCCTTACTAATGGCAATATCCGTTACGGTTTTATTGGCTATGAGTTTTGGCCCAATGTTTTTTGGCCCTGGGCTTACGCTCGCTGATGTTAAACCTTTTGATCCTTTCGTAGATACGGCATTCTCTCCTGCGGGAACAGCAACGGATCCTTACGAGATAGCCTTTCCTAATTTAGACTTTGATACCCCTTTAAATTTTAATATTGTACCTGGTCAGAATCGAATTGTTCTTGGACAAAGGGATGGTAAGGTTTTTTGGTTTCCAAATGATAATTTCACCACTACAAAGAATACCGTAATAGACCTTTCAAGTGAAGTCGGTGTTGTTTGGGATGGTGGTTTTTTAGGACTTTCTATTCATCCTGATTTTGGTACTGGTGCAGGCAACGATTATTTTTACGTGTATTATACAAGTGTGTCCGAAACTGGGGATACTGCTTTAAATAATCCGGCAGGATTTTCTTGTGGGGTAGAAAGTTTCCATAATAACTATTTATTATTAGAGCGTTTTCAAGTGAATCCTGCAACCTTGACATTTGTGCCAGGTACTAGAGTAGAGATGTTCAAAAGACGTATGTATAATACTACTCATCGTGGTGGTGGTATGGAATTTGGAAATGATGGTTTTCTTTATCTATCCACAGGTGATCAAGCAGCTTATGTGAATGCCCAAGATATTGCAGAGAATTTGGACGGTGGCGTTTTACGATTGGATGTTGATAAAGATCCTACCAAAAGTCATGCTCCAATAAGAACACTTTCTTCTCCGGGAGCTGGTGAGGCAGATGAATTTTCAGGGATTGAATATTGGATACCTAATACTAATCCTTTTAATAACCCTTCCGGTGCAGTGTTTGAAGAATATTATTCCATGGGACATCGAAATCCGCATCGTATGACCAAGGATAAGGATACAGGTACATTTTATATTGGTGAGATTGGGGAGAATTTGCGTGAAGAAATCAATGTATTAGCTTCTGGAAAAAATTATGGTTGGCCTTTGTATGAGGGCAATTTGGGTCCAAATACAAGCTGTGTTGCACAATTATACAATAATATGCCACATGAGGAGCCTTTAGTGGATTTTCTACGAACTGAGGCAACGTCTATTATTGGAGGTTATGTTTATCGAGGAAATAATATAACCGAGCTGCAAGGTAAATACATTTGCGCCGATTATGGTCCTGGGAACAAAATTTGGCAGATAGATACACAAACAGGAGAGAAGCAATTATTAGGAAATTTTACACCTGCTGCACCCGTTTCTTTTGGGCAAGATTACCAAGGGGAACTTTATTTTTTAACTCAGGGAGCCGGTGTTAAGCTTTACAAGTTGACCACCTCTATTAATCAGGCCGCTGCCCCGTTGACACTTACGGCAACAGGTGCGTTTACAGATGTTCCTAATCTTGTAGTGGCCGATGGTTTCATCCCATACGAAATGATTGACCCTTTTTGGTCAGATGGAGCATTGAAGAAACGTTGGATGGGAATACCTAATGATGGTACACATGACACGGCGGGGGAGAAAGTTATATGGTCTGAGAATGGAGATTGGCAATTTCCTGACGGTTCCGTAATTATTAAACACTTTGATTATCCAGTAGATGACAATAATCCTTTGGTAACCCAAAAAATCGAGACCCGATTTTCTATTAAGGGAACGGATGGTAAATTCTATTTTTTGACTTACAAATGGAGACCAGATCAATTAGAAGCCGATTTGGTAGATATGACTGTGGGTGATAATGAAATTATTTCGGTTTCTACAGGGGCTGGTTCGCGTGATGTAAATTGGCGTTATCCTTCTAATTCGGAATGCATATCCTGTCATAATCCAGCATTAGGGGGTACAATAGGGCCACGTACCCGCTCTTTGAATAGTAATTATAATTATGTTGAAAAAGGAGGGACTATCGGAAACCAGTTGGAAACCCTTAGTGCATTAGGAATTTTGGATGCGGTTATAACGGATACTGATACCCCTGGTTACTTAACACATGTTGCTTTAGATGATCCTACTGGAACACTTGAGGAAAAAGCTAGAACATATTTAGATAATAATTGTGCCTATTGCCACCAACCGGTTACAGGTAACCGAGCAAATTTTGATCTTCGATTATTCAATACATTGGCCCAAACAGGTCTTTTAACAGCAGGAATGAATCAACCCATAACGGCATTGGGGCCTGATCAAAAAATTCTTTTACCTGGTGATGCTGCCAAATCTCAAATTTTCCATAGAGCTTTTAGTACTGCTCCAGGTATTATGATGCCACCATTGGCAAAAAACCAACGTGATGTTGAAGGAGTAGCAATGATTGAGGCTTGGATCAATGCCATGGCACCAATAGCACCTACTCCTCCTTTAGACACCTATCGATTGGTGAATTATTCTACCAAAGCCACATTGCAGGTTGCTGATGCTAGTAATGTACAGGGTACTAACGTGCAACAAGGTGGTTATGAAGGTTTAGATTACCAACATTGGGCATTAGAAAATGCTACCGAAGCAGGTTACTTCAGATTCAAGGCAATAAGTAGTAACCGATATCTAGATGTAGCAGGTTTTGGGCCTGGTTTAGGAGTCAATGTATGGCAGTGGTTAGATAACGGCTCGGTTGCCCAACAATGGCAAATAGTAGATGCAGGTAATAATACTTTTCATATCATCTCAAGGGCAAACGGTAACTTCCTCGGTTTAGAGCCAGACGGCAATGTCGTTGTAGGAACCGATGATGGTAGTGATATCTATAGATGGGAATTTTCACCAACGAGTGCACCATTTACTATAGGTATAGATGTTCAATCTAACTTAGTGGTTACCTCTGAGGATGCTACAACAGATACTTTTGATGTTGCTCTAAAATCGGCACCTGTAAATGATGTAGTCTTACTGATCGGAACAGTTGCTACTGATGAAGTTACACTTTCAGTACCGGAGCTTACTTTTACAGCTGCCAATTGGAATATTCCACAAACCGTTACTGCAACTGGTGTAGATGATCTACTTGTAGACGGTGTTCAATATTATAACATAGAAATCGTGGTAGATGGCTCTCGTAGTGATGCCACCTACGCAGGCTTTGCTGAATCTTTAGCTGGTTATAATGAGGATAACGATGGTGGAGCAGGAGCTCCCCCAGCGCCTGGAACGTATAGACTTATCAATGTGGATAGTGATTTATCAGCTGAAGTACTGAATGCGGGTACCGCTAATGGCGTAAATATAGCACAAAGTTTATATCAAGGCGATATCCATCAACAATTTGAGTTGGTATATCGTGATAACGGGCTCTATTCACTTGCAGCAGTACATAGCGGAAAAGTTATGGATGTTGAACAGGGTAATGCCAATCCAGGTACTAATGTATGGCAATATGCTTATAACGGTTCTTCTCCTCAGCTTTGGACTATTCAGGATGCTGGGAATGATACCTACTTTATTATTAGTGAGTTAGGAGGGCATTATTTAACCATAGATGCCAACGGTAACGTTATTGTCGATGTGAATACCGGAACCGATATCTATAAATGGCGTTTTGAAGATATATTGACATTAGGTAACACAGGTATTACGGTAAGTCAAGATATATTATTTACGAGCGAGGATGGTGATACCGACACGTTTACCGTGGTCCTAAAAGAAGCACCTGCAGCAGCCGTAAATATTGGTTTGCAAGTCATTGCAGGTGTTACAGAGGTAAGTTTAGATGTAACCCAGTTAATTTTTAGTGCCGCTAATTGGAATATACCCCAAACGGTAACGGTAACAGGTCTTGAAGATGCTGCTCAAGATGGAGCTCAGGACTTTGTTGTGGAGGCCCTTGTAGTAGCACCTTTCAATGACCCTAACTATGGTTCAGGTATAGGAGATACGGTTTCAGGTGTTAATTATGATAATGACGGTGGTAATAATGGTGCTCCATTACCTGGTATTTATCAAATTCGTAACGTTGGAAATCAACAGAATATGATGCCAGAGGCCGGCACTATAGCTTCACAGATAAACATGCTTACAGGTACCTATGATGCTTCAGAATATCAGCATTTTGAGTTGATAGCCGAAGGAAATGGATTGTATAGTATTAGATTCACTCAACAAGATGCTATGGGAAGGAATTTGTATTTGGATAATCAAGGAGGCAGTACCGCCCCAGGAACTAATATCTGGTCCTATGTAGCGATTGGCGGTGTAACTAATATAGCCCAACATTTTGAAATTGTAGGATTAGGTGATGGTACATATACTATTATTAGTGCACTATCTACAGCCAATTATTTAACAGTAGAACCTGATGGTAATATAATCGCTGATACAAATGGAGATAACGACTTCTTTAAATGGCAATTCTTGGCTACTGGCTTCCCGCCAGAGGCTATAGCTACGGCTAGTAATGATGCAGGGAATGCTCCTTTAGCTATTCAGTTTACCGGTAGTACTTCTACCGATGACAAGAATGATATTGTAGCATATTTATGGGACTTTGGTAATGGAGATATTTCTACCGAAGCGGATCCAAATTATAGCTTCATTCAAGGGGGTACATTTAACGTTACCTTGACCGTAACCGATGGTGATGGTTATGAAGATCAGAGTGATCCGATAGAAATTATTGTGAACGGTGCCCCTGAAGCCGTGGCGAGTGCAGATATCATAAGTGGTATTGCAGCTTTAGAGGTTGCCTTTACAGGTGATCAGTCTAGTGATGCTGAAGGCCTTATAGCCTATGCTTGGAATTTTGGCGATAGTGCCAATTCAACTGAAGCAAACCCTGTACATGTTTTTGCAAGTGCAGGTACATATAATGTTGTATTAACGGTTACGGATGAAGGTGGACTTGAGGATACCGATACAATAACCATCGTAGTTACACCTAATATGGCACCCGTAGCGGTAGCCAGTGCCGATGTTACTAATGGTGTGGCTCCTTTAGACGTTAACTTTATTGGTGATCAGTCTACAGACGATGATGTTGTGGTGTCTTACAGTTGGGATTTTGGTGACGGTACAAGTTCTCTTATTGCCAATCCTACACATATGTTCAATGTTGAAGGAACGTATAATGTGGTATTGACGGTAACCGACATGGGAGGTTTGGAAGACACGGCGACCTTAACTATCACCGCTAATCGGGCAAACGGAGCTCCGGTAGCGATTGCTACTGCTGATGTTGAGCAAGGTGAAGCTCCTCTAGAGGTAAGCTTTATTGGTGATCAATCTACTGATGATGTGGGTATTGTGACCTATTCTTGGAATTTCAATGACGGAACAATTTCCTCGGAAGCAAATCCAGTGCATACCTTTGTTAATGTAGGAACATATGATGTGGTCTTAACGGTAACCGATTCAGATAATTTAATGGATAATGAGACCGTGACCATAACGGTAACTACTGCAAATGAAGCCCCGGTTGCAATAGCCCAAGCGGATATTACACAAGGAGAGGCTCCTTTAGTGGTAAGCTTTTCTGGTAACCAATCTTCGGACGATATAGGTATTGTATCTTACAATTGGGATTTCGGGGATGGTATTAGTGTTACAGATGCAGATGCTGTTCATACGTTTGCAACTGCAGGTATTTTTGAGGTCATCTTAACTGTGACCGATGAAGGCGGACTTCAGGATACGGGCGCAATAAGTATAACGGTAACCGATGGTTCAATTAATATGTCACCAGTAGCTGTGGTTAGTGCAAATGTTACTGAAGGTTTAGCGCCTTTGGAAGTGACCTTTGCCGGAGATCAATCTACAGATGATGTTGGTATTAGTAGCTATAATTGGGACTTTGGTGATGGAACCACATCGTCGGAAACAAACCCGGTTCATACCTTTAGTATTGTTGGTAGTTATGAAGTAATGTTAACTGTTACAGATGATGGTGGACTTCAAAACACGGATGTAATTACTATAACCGTGACTGATAATTTAGATAATATGGCACCGGTAGCTGTAGCAAATGCTGATGTTATTGTAGGTGCAGCACCTTTAGAAGTGATATTTAGAGGTGATGAATCATCAGACGATGTTGGTATTTCTATTTATAATTGGGACTTTGGTGACGGAACCACATCCACTGATGCAAACCCGGTTCATATCTTCAGTACTGTGGGTGTTTATGAAGCAACCCTAACCGTTACCGATGATCAAGGAGAAGAGTCCACCTCGACTATTAACATTACGGTGACGGAAAATAATGTTCTTGAAGAACCTTCTTTTGAATTTATTTTAGCGCCAAACCCTTCAGTTGAGTATGTTGAGGTCATCATGAAGGATAACTTCAATATGGATGAAATACTTGGTGTTATGATGCACGATAGTGCAGGTAGATTAATAAGACAATATGTTGTTGATGATGTTCTACAAGATGGTAGGTTACGAATACCAACAGGTGCTTATAGAAATGAAGTCTATGTTATAACCTTAATGTTTAATAATAATGAACCAGTTTCGAAACGATTGATTATTAATTAAAGAGACAAAAGTTTGTAAAAAAAAAGGCTATTCCATTCGTTAGGATAGCCTTTTTTGTTTTTCGATTCATAAATTTAATACATATAATCAATCATTTTTCTTAAAAGATTTCAGAATACTTTAATAGCTTGAATGTATGTTTACCTTATATGTTATTCAAAATTATTTTAATTGTATAGCATAGTTGTTTTAGAGGGAAGAGCATACTTAATGTTTATTCTATTCGTTCTATATTTTAAGCTTAACTTTTAATTTTAAGACTTGAACGGGAAAATTGAAAATATCGATTTATTAAGATTATTTTTATTTTCTAGTAAAAATTAAAATTTACGATAAAAACATATTCATGATACCTAAAATTATTCATTATTGCTGGTTAAGTGGTGAAGAATTTCCACAAGAGATAAAAAGAAATATAGCTTCTTGGAAGGTCTTATTGCCAGATTATGAATTTATGTTATGGGACACTAAACGTTTCAACTTAGAAGAATGGCCCTTTGCAAAAGAAGCTTTTGAAAAGAAAAAGTATGCTTTTGCTTCTGATATAGTAAGGCTATATGCTGTGCAACAATACGGGGGTATTTATTTGGATACAGATGTTCAAATTCTTAAAAAGTTTGATGATCTATTACAACTTCCTTATTTTGTTGGTTTAGAATATGAAAATATTATAGAGGCAGCGATTTTTGGTGCAGAAAAAAATGCCGAATGGGTAACTTATTGTTTAAAGCATTATGATAATAGATTATTTGTAAAGGAGGATGGTACTTTTGACATTACTATAGCACCAACAATTCTAAAAAAACAGATACAAAAAATAAAACAAATTGTATCGATGACTACAGCGGAAGCAAAGGATGTAAAGAGTCTTATTAAAGATGACAGTAAGTTTTACTTATTTCCGTGTGAGTTTTTTAGCCCTAAAGATGTACAAACTGGTAAAATTCATAGTACTAAAAACACGTATACCATCCACCATTTTAATAGTTCTTGGTTACCATATTTTTCTAAATTAAGAAGAAAAATCAAGTTATTGCTTGGTGTAAACACTATTAATAAAATACTTAAAATTTCATTAGTTAGTAAAACTCTAAAGGTATTTAAAAAGATAGAAGCGAAGTTTGATACGAAATAATTGTTTTCTCGTGATTTTTAATTGCACTTAACTTCAATTTTTAGTTGAGTATAAAGACTTTTAACACATGGTTTAGTACAAGTACAAAAAGGTTAATTAAACTTGGCTTAGATCTTTTTTTAGGAAAGTCACAAATCATACTCAATACAAGTACTATTTTTTAAAAAGGCAGAGGGGAGAAGTACAGCTGTTTAATATCTTCTATTTTGCCTACCAATGCGATAGTACCAATAAAATGTTCTTCTATTTCAAAGCTTAACACCAACAAATTGGCGATATTATTTATTAGTTCTGGATTAATTAGATGCATACCGTCACAAGCAGGAATATGAATAAAATTATCTTCAATACCTTTTCCAGTTGCTTTGACGATAGCTTCTTTACGAGTCCAATATGTAAAGAACAATCGAACTTTATCACTAGTTATTGCTAAATTTTTAAGTTCTGCTTCACCAAATATTCGAGGTGCTGTTTCAGAATAATCCCATTCTCTATCTACATTTTCTACGTCAACACCAACTGGATTAGTGGAAATTGCAATTAAACCATATTCTACTATATGAGAGACATTAAAAAAAACTTCCGGATGTGATGGTAAATAGGGCTTTTTGTTTTCATCTGTGGCTATAACTATGTCCTTTGCCTCTAAACCTATATATTCTGACAATAGTAACCTTAGGAATGATCTACAGATAATAAACCTATTCCTATCTTTTTCAAAATGATAGCGTTCAGCCTTTTCTAACTCAGCAGTAGTAAGGTACTCTTTGTATTTAGAAATGTTATTGTGATAGGAGGGTAGATGAACTTTATATATTTTTAATGCCGATTTCTCGTGAATAGATTTTTGAAAACCACTTATGAGTATCTTAACCGAACTACAAAATATACTACTGTACACTTTCTAAATTGTGATTATCTAGAACGTATTGAAGTTTAGTTGCAAATACCTCAACATTCGATTTATCAAACATATCTATATGATTACCTTTAACCATATGCCTTCTAACACCTTTTTTAGCGAATTTTTTCCATCCTAAGAATTTTTTATCATGTACTAAATTAATTTCCTCCTCTGCCTTAAACAGATCAATAACGATATCTTGTGGGCGAATGTAATAACTATCAGTAGCCTTTATATGATTTTGCTCCATTTTTAAAACTCGATGAAACTGCATTTCATGACTTTTTTCCTTGCCGTATTTCAAACGTAAAAATATCCCTTTAATGTGAAGCATAAATAGACCAGTTCTTCGTTTAAAATTCTTTTTACTTGTTAACATATTTAGTAGTACATAACCAACTTTTACTATGGTATAACCAACGGATACTATTTTTTTCTTTAAAGGGCTTTTAAAATAATAATCGGGAAATACATAAGTATCAAACTCAGCAACTATTTTTACTTCTTTGCCTTGCTCCCTAAGTTGCCTGGCCATTTCAAAAGCTATAGTACCACCTAGTGAAAACCCTGCCAAACAATAAGGACCATTTGGATTTATAATCTGAATTTCCTTAATATAATCTCTTGCCATATCGTGCATAGAGTCATGGGGTTCTGCAACACCATCTAAACCTCTTGCTTGAAGACCATAAACAGGTTGGTCTTCATCTAATTTTTGAGCTAATTCATTAAATATTAATACATTATGGTGTGCTCCATGCACAATGTATAATGGTGGTTTGCTTCCTTTTGGCTTTAAGGGTACTAATGAATCCCAAGTTACAAATTCACTATCCATGTAGGAAGCCAACTTTTTAATCGTTGGGTGTTTAAGTAAAGCTACAAGCGGTAATCTATTTCCGGTTTCATCCTCTAATAGCATCATTACCCTAACGGCAATTACAGAATGTCCTCCAAGTTCAAAAAAGTCGCTATTAACATCAATTTTATCAATTCCCAGACATTTTTGCCAAATGGTCAAAATAGTTGTTTCAGATGCTGTAGATGGTTCTGCAAATATTTTAGATGCTGTTTTATTGGGTAATAGGTTAAGTAAGTTTTTACGATCTATTTTACCATTAAGCGTAGTAGGGAATTCTTTAACAACATTAAAAATATGAGGTACCATGTGGGTTGGAAGTTGTTCACTTAGAATTTCTTTCCATTCACTAAATTGCTCAGTATAATCGCTTACCATATCTGAAACAATTAGGTTTGCAATCAAACGATCTTCATGGAGCAAAACGACAGAAGATTGTACCCCTTGTAAAGAATCTAAAGCCTCCTCAATTTCACCAAGTTCCACACGTTGGCCCCTAATTTTTATCTGTTGGTCTATTCGTCCAAGACATTGTACTTCGCCTGAAGGGAGTAATTTTGCTAAATCTCCTGTACGATATAAAACAGGCCCTAATTCTGTTTCAAAAGGGTTTTTTATAAATTTTTCATTAGTTAAATCCGAACGTTTCCAATACCCTTGTGCAACTCCATCTCCTGCAATGCATAGTTCTCCAATTCTACCAGGTTCTACTAAAAGCTCCTGCTCGTTCATAATATATAATTGGGTGTTGGCTATAGGATTTCCTATAGTTACCACATCATCAGACTTATGAACTTTTTTTATTGCCGACCAAATAGTTGTTTCCGTAGGACCATAAAGATTCCATAATTCATCAACCTTGCCCAAAATGTTTTTTGCTAAAACTATGGGTAAAGCTTCTCCGGTACAAAAAGCTTTTAGAGGTAAATGATTTTTCCAACCTGCATCTAGTAACATTTGCCAAGTTGCAGGTGTAGCCTCCATTACCGTTATTTCTTCTTTTTTTAGTACTTCTAGTAATAGTCTAGGGTCTTTAGCAGTCTCTTCACTTGTTAAAATCAATTGAGCCCCTTTTAGAAGTGAAGCGTATAGTTCAAAACCTGCAATATCAAAAGATACTGTGGTTATTGAAATTATTTTATCGGTTTTTTGAATACCTGGTTTTTCTAAAACACTGTATAATAAATTAACCAAGTTTTTATGTGTAACCGTTACCCCTTTTGGTTTGCCTGTCGAACCAGAGGTGTATAAGATATATGCTACTTGATTATTATTTACATTTAATTTTAGTGGTTCAATGGGATATTTTGATAAACCTGAAAAAATAGATTCTACAAATAATTGTGATACGCTAGGATGCAGATTTAATGAAGATGTTTCTGTTGTGATTAAGTATTTCGACCCAGAATCCTCTAACATAAACTCAAGTCTTTTACTTGGATAGTTAGGATCCAAGGGAAGATAAGCAGCACCACTTTCCATAATGGCAAGTAAAATCGTAATTAATTCAATGGAGCGAGGTAAAGATACAGCGACATAGTCCCCTGGAAGTACACCTTGTTCCTTTAAATAATGAGCTATTTGGTGAACTTGTTTTTCTAAATTTTCATACGATATTTCAGATGTACCAAATTTTATTGCTTGTTTAGAAGGGTCTATTTTACATTGTTGGGCAATTAATTCATATAAAGGTAATTGTGGGTAAGATGCTTTTGTATTATTTAAATCTGAATAGGCTGAAGCATCTACTTTAATAATGTTCCCTATTTCTACATGAGGATTAGCTACGATACCATGAAGCACTTCTTTAAATGAAGACATCATCTGCGTTATAGTAGCTGGTTTAAAAAGAGACGTATTGTATGACCACTCTAAAATAAGCTCATCTTCCGTTCCAGTAGCATTTAAAAAAAGTTCAAATGTTTCGAATGCTCTAGGATTGCTTTTTAGCTTATATTCTAATCCGTTAAAAACCACATCATTAGCCATGCCCATATCAATGTTAAAGGTAATTGGGGCTAATGGCACTCTTGATGGATCTCTAGCAATGGCGAGTTTTTGGAGTAACTGGCCAAAACTTAACTGTTGATGTTCGTAAGCATCAAAAATTTCAGTTTTTCTATTTTTTAAATATTCATTGAACGGAATATTTGCTGAAAGTTTACTTTTTAACGGAAGTAAGTTAACACAATGTCCTACCAATTGAGTTTTACCACTTAATGATTGGCCAGCAGCTGGTAGACCTAAAACCAATTCATCTTGGCCGGTTTGTCTATACAGGAAGACTTCAAAGGCGGCCATTAGGGTAACGACAAAACTAGCTCCAGATTTAATCCCAACTTTTTTTAAATCGGATACTAGACTATTGTCAATTCCAAAATCTAAACGATTACTCTTGAAGGTTCTAAGTTGTGGTCTAGGAAAATCTGTAGGAAGTGAAACTACTGGAACTGAAGATTCATATTGTTTAAGCCAATACTGCTCAGTTTTTTTATATTCTTCACTTCCAATAAACTCTTGTTCTTCTTCGGCATAAGAGCTAAAGGTTTCAGGTTGAGCAATATTGGGTGTAGTACCTAGAATATGTGCGGAATATAAACCGCCTAATTCTTGTAATATAATACCCATAGACCAACCGTCGCATACAATATGGTGCCCTGTAATAATTAATTGATGTTCTAATTCTGAAAGTTTTAGTAAACCAATTTTAAGTAGTGGACCTTTATTTAAATCAAAGATAGTATTCGCATCTCCTTTCAAATAGTCTTTAATGGCATCATTTTTTTCAATGCTATCAAAATGAGAAAAATCTTGATAAGAGAGTTCTATTGGAAATTCTTCATAAACAGTCATAAAACGCCCATCGGGACTAAAGGTAGCTCTTAACGCTTCGTGTCTTTTTACTAATTTCGCAATAGCATCTTCTAAGGCAACTTTTTTTAAGTTGCCTTTCAAAACTAGTGAAACAGATTCGTTATAAGCCCTATTCGCATCTTCTCCTCCTAATTTACAGGCAATCCATATTTCAGACTGTGCTTGTATGATAGGAATGACTTTCTCAATCACAGGACCGGAAAATGGATTAAAAGTGACTTTCTCTTGCATTTATTCGTTGGTTATTTTTGAAAATTAATCCTTTTAGAAAAAGTTGAGTTATTTAAGGCTATAAATCATATTTGACATAGGAACCATTTTTATTTGCGTCCACTACAAACCAAGCAGGATTGCCAGATTCATCAACGCCAAGTTTAGCTCCTTCAACCGGAGGTGTGTTTAATGATTTAAATGATGATTTGTTACCATTTGCATACGAAACTTCAGGATTAGGGGTAGCGTTTAATACTTTGCTATTAAATATATTGACAGCGATAAGTTCATCAACACTAGTAACAAATGCATGTATAAGTTTATCTATATCTTCTGTTTTAAAAGCACTGGTTATAAAGCAAGGAAAGCCATCCCAAATGTGAAAACCTTTTTCACGCATTAAAACGAACAGTAATTCTGAATACGGTATTTCATCTAAGAACTTAAGTCTCCATAATGAACCAAAATATTTTATTTCCATTGGAAGTTCACGTTTAGAAAACTCCTTGTTTAAATCCTTTGCAAAATTTTCAGTTAATAAATTAAGGCCATTTTGAAGAGATTCACCTAATTCTCGCATATGAACTAATGATGCCTTTGCAGCTGCTAATGCAAGTGGATGACGTACAAAAGTACCTGCAAAATAAGTAACCCCTATTTCTGGGTAAGAGTTATCGCCATATTGCCAGAACCCTCCGTCTAAGGCATCCATATATTTTCTTTTGCCCACTATGGCTCCAATAGAAATACCCCCTCCAATTACTTTTCCATAAGTGCCAATATCAGCCTTTATACCAAATAGAGCTTGCGCGCCACCTGGATGCATACGAAAACCAGTAATAACTTCATCAAAAATGAGTACTGTCTCTGTTGCCGAAGTTATTTCCCTTACCTTTTTAAGGAAATCTATTGGTTGAAACTCAGGTCTACGACTTTGAACTGGTTCCACAAGAACGGCCGCCAATTCATGAGATCGACTACGAATTATTTCTAAACTTTCGTCAGTACCATATTCTAAAACCAATACATTTTGAACTGATTCAGAGATAATACCGGCTGTGGCTGGGAAAGTTTTTAATTTTTTAGAACCTCTCACAAGACCTTCGTCATTGATACCATGGTAAGATCCAGTAAAGGTTACAATTAATGAACGGCCAGTTACGGTTCTAGCTATACGCATGGCACCTAAAACAGCTTCTGAGCCAGTATTACAAAGTGCTGCACGATCATGCCCCGTAAACTCACAAAGTAGTTCACAAACCTCACCTGCTAGGGGATGTTGTGGACCAACTTCATACCCACTATCAATTTGTTTTTTTAGAGCTTTGGTAATGAATTCTGGTTGATGACCAAATAGACAAGATCCAAATCCGTTTAATGTATCTATATATTCGTTCCCATCAATATCCCATAATCTGTTGCCAGATGATTTCTCAACTACAATTGGATATACTAGTTCTTTTGTAAGTGGTTTAAAGCCAGATACCACTCGTGGGTCTGACATATGAGAACGATGTTTTTGGGTATAGGCTTTACTAGCAGCTGTTTTTTTGTTGTAACTGGTGGTTAATTTCTCTAAAAATAACTTTTGGTGTGATTGAATTTCGGTAGATTGCTTTTCTATCTTAGGAGAAGCTCCAAAAGGTTTTTTATGCTCCTTTATCTCATCCTCTGAAAGTATATCTAATGAAGCGGGAGGATTTAAATTTATAGTATTGTTTTGAAATTCTTGAACTGGTACAGGAGCAGGACTATTATCTTTTACCGTTCCAGAGTTACTATTATTTCCTTTTAGTAATTCTAATTGTCTTCCCAATATTTGAAGTTGCTGGGCAATTAGGTCTATCGCACTATTATTGTTATCATATGAAACAGCATATGATGTATTTGTCTGTGTAGGTATATTTGCTGCTGTATGAGATACTGCAGGTGTTATTACAGATGCATTGGGTGCAATAGGTATAGTTGGTGCTTGTACAGCATAACGATCTAGCGGTAAAGTTTTGTCTAAATGGCTAGCTAAAAGATTTGGTGTGCTAAATTCACCATTTAACTGTCGAAAGGTAATTGGAGTTTTAAATTCATTTTTACAACTTATTGCCATTTGGGTTAAAACTAGTGAATCAAGGCCAAGTTCAAGGAAATTATGTTCATATTCAGAAGATTCTAATTCTATTCCTGAAGTATTCAAAATGATATCTGAAATTTTCTCCAGAATTTTTACTTTTCTGTCAGGTTGTATAACTGTATTCATTTCTGGTTGTATAAATTTATTAGTATTCTGATCAATTGAGGTATGGTTTTGTATACTAGGATTTTGGTTTTTTATTGGCTCTATCCAGCAGAGTTTTTTGTCAAATACATACGCTGGTAATCTAACTTTTTGTCTAGATTGTCCCTTATAGAATTCTTTCCAATTGGGTTCAATACCATTTTGCCATAGTTGTCCTAAGGCAGATAAAACAGTATGATAAGAATTTTCGTTTTCATTAGGTAAAACTAAACTGGATATAGATATTACGGACTTGGCTTTCTTTTTTTGCTGAGATAAAGTAGTTAAAGCACGGCCAGGACCAACTTCCAACAATAAAATATCTTCTAATTCAAGAGCCGTTTCCATAGCATCTGAAAAACGAACGGTAGCTCGTAAATGATTTGTCCAGTATTTTGGATCGGTAGCTTCAGTTTCACTAAGCCATTTACCTGTTACAGTTGAAATAATAGGTAAAAGAGGTGAATTCAATTCAATTTTTTTGACTTCCGCTTCAAACTTGGCTAAAACGGGGTCCATCATTGTAGAATGAAAGGCATGACTTGTTTTAAGTAACCTATTCGGAATTTCTTTTTGCTCTAATACCTTAGCAAATGCCTCTATAGACTCATCTTCACCCGATACCACACATAACAAATCTGAGTTTACTGCAGCCATTGAAAGTGTTTCAGGCAGTAGTTCAGATAAATTTTTGAAGGTGGATCTTACCGATAACATGCTTCCGCCTGGAAGTTGACTTACTAATCTTCCGCGAATCGCAACTAAAATCAATGCATCTTTTAGGGTAAATACTCCAGCCAAATGGGCTGCTACAAATTCACCAACACTATGACCACAAAGAATTGTTGGTTCAATTCCCCAACTTATCCAAAGTTGAGAAAGGGCATACTCTACAACAAATAAAGCAGGTTGTGTAAATTGGGTATCCTTTAGAGCTTTTTCTGCCTCTAAAAAATTTTCTTTTGGATATATAATATCACGGATATCAAAATCAAATTCTTTCAGTAAAATTTCAGCGCATTGGTCTACTGCCTCTTTAAATACATTTTCATGATCATAGAGCGCTTTTCCCATTTGTAAATACTGTGCACCTTGGCCAGGAAATAGAAATGCCAATTCACTAGGTACTGCTTTTAAATCAGATTTTTTTACCGCATTATCATCTAGTAAAAGTTTATTTATTGCACTTTCTGAATCTGAAGCCAAAATGAAACTTCTTTTATTAAAAGTTTCTCTTGTATTACTTAGAGAGTAAGCTACATCTGATATCTTTATTTGAGAAGAAGATTTTATAAAATTCCCTAAATTCGCCTTATAACCATCAAGACTATTTTCAGTTTTTGCCGACCAAGTAAGAAGTTGTAAAGGTTTACTTTCTCCAGACTTTATGGGTTGTTTTTCAAACTCTTCAACAATTACATGAACGTTTGTTCCTCCCACCCCAAAAGAGCTTATTCCGGCACGACGAATATTTTCAAAATTCCATTCACGTAATTTATTATTTATAAAGAATGGACTGTTCGTAAAATCAATTGCTGGATTAGGTTCTGAAAAACCTAAAGACGGCGGTATCTGTTGATGGTATAGGGACAAGATTGTTTTTATAAAGCCTGCAACACCAGCTGCAGCCGTAAGATGGCCCATGTTACTTTTTATTGATCCAACAGCGCAATATCCTTTTTTTGTTTGTTCGCCAAATGCATCGTGAAGACCTTCCATTTCAATAGGGTCACCAATTGGTGTGGCAGTTCCATGGGCTTCAATGTAACTAATTTCTGAGGGTGAAATATTGGCATCATTTATTGCTCGAACAATTGCACCGGATTGACCTTCAACACTGGGCGCAGTAAAACTACCTTTTCCACCACCATCGTTATTTATTCCAACACCTTTAATGACTCCAAATATTTGATCACCATCTTTTTTAGCAGCATCTAAACTTTTTAAAAGTACAACACCACAACCATCACTGAAAACTGTTCCTTTACCATCTTTGTCAAATGAGCGGCAATGTCCATCTGGACTAAACATAGAACCTTCTTGATAAAGATGACCACTATTAATTGGAGAGGTTATACTAGAACCACCAGCTAGAGCTACATCACATTGGCCACTCCTAATCGATTCAACAGCTTCTGCAATAGCGAGAAGTGAGGTTGAACAAGCGGAATGAACACTAACTGCCGGACCCTTTAAATTTAAATGATAGGCGGTTCTTGTTGAAATATAATCTTTTTCGTTTAATGTATTTGCCTGAAATTCACCAACTTGACTTAATACTTCTTTGTTTTCAAGAACATTATTTTTATAATATGTATTTGTACCGGTTCCTGCATAAACACCAATACTACCATTATAGTGCTTTGGTAGATGACCCGATTGCTCCAGTACTTCCCATGCTATTTCTAAAAATAGTCGTTGTTGCGGGTCCATTACTGAAGCTACTTTAGGATTTAAACCAAAAAATGAAGCGTCAAATTCTTTAGCTGAAGTTATTATACCTCGAGCTTTGACATACAGGGGGTCATTTTTTAAACGATCAGGAATGTTAGCATCCAATTCATCCTTAGAAAAAAATGATACGGTTTCTTTCCCATTTTTGAGAACATCCCATAATTCTTCAATGGTATTAGCTCCAGGAAACCTCCCAGCCATACCGATGACGGCGATATCTCTAGAGGAGTTCGAGCTTTTATTCTTTTTGATGAATTTTCTATTCTTACTTTTAGTACTTGATTCTAAATAATCAGATATTTCGGCGATATTAGGAAACTGATACAGTTTTGTTACCGGTAATTTATACTTATAATCCTTTAATAAAACAGCTACGACTTTTTGTGCTAATAATGAAGTCCCTCCAAATTCAAAGAAATTATCATTAATACCAATTTTAGGTACATGTAATAAATCTACAAATACTTTGGTTAGGTTTTTTTGAATTTTAGTGACTGCTTTTTTGTAGGGCGGCGCAGAGCTTGGTCTACTATATTTAGGTGAGGGTAAATTCTTTTTATCAATCTTTCCACTAGAAGTTCTAGGAAAATTTTCGATTAATATAAAATAAGACGGGATCATATATTCTGGCAGTAAATTCGTAATTTCTTTACGAATTTCATTTACATCCATATGTTCCTTATTCGGTTGCATGTAGGCAACTAGTTGTGTTTGTCCAGCCAAATGACTTGAAGCAATTACCACTGTTTGGTGAATACCTGATAAAGAATTAATGGCTAATTCAACTTCGGCTAGTTCTATTCTGTGCCCGCTAATTTTTACTTGGTCATCTTTACGACCAAGAAATTCAATATTACCATCAGGTAAATATTGTGCAATATCTCCAGTTCGGTAAATTCGAATTATTTTACCATCGGGTGATTTCCAATTGACAAATTTTTCATTTGTTAATTGTTCATTATTTAAATAACCTTTAGCTAAACAAACTCCTGCAATACAAAGCTCACCAATACTACCATTGGGTACGAGTTGCTGATCTTTATCTATGATAAATATGGATGTATTACTAATAGGTTTACCAATTGTCGGTAAAGCAGGCCAATTTGCTGGCTTACCATCTAGTTTTAATTCAGTTACCACATGGCATTCTGTAGGTCCATATTGATTATAGAGTACACAATCGTTTAATTCATTAAAAAAGGTTCTTACTTGAGTGGTGATTTTGAGTTGCTCGCCCGCAGTCATTATTTCCTTAAGGGATTCAGGAAAAATATCGATACTAATAGCCGTTTCAGCTAAAGCTTGTAATGCAACGAAAGGTAGAAATAGTCTATTGACCTGTTGCTCTTTAATATAATTTAAAAGCGCAACCATATCAAGTCTCAATGCATTATTTATTAAAACAAGCGTACCTCCATTACTTAAGGTTGACATAATTTCTTGAAAAGAAACATCAAAACTTAATGGAGCAAATTGTAAGGTACGTGAGTTACTCTTACATACAGAATTTTCGTTCTGCCAATTAATTAAATTAACCATTGCTTTTTCACCCATACAAACACCTTTAGGTTCGCCTGTTGAACCTGAGGTGTATAAAATATAAGTAGCTAAATCTTGGTCATTTTGCGCGATATAATTATCGTTAACGACCTGTGTAAGGTCATTAACTAATAATGGCTTGAGACCCATTTCAAATGCATTGGTTTCATCTATTTTTGTTGTCAAACAAAAAGAAACATTTGAATTAGTTTTTATGCTATCTAGTCTTTTTTTTGGATAACCAAAATCAATTGGAAGATAAGCCTTGCCTGCTTTTAATATTGCTAAGACAAAGATGATTTGTTCAATACATCTAGTTGTAGGAACCCCTATAAATTCTTCATTTTTAGCATTGAGTATAACTGCACTATAGGCTTTTTGAACCTCCTGTTCAACTTGCTTATAGGTTACCTTGTTTTCTTCTGTTATTATGCAATGGTTATCAGGATATAATTCTGCTGCTTTTTCAAAAAGAAGGTAAAGTTGATTAGGGTTACTCATTTTCTTGCAATTTTATTAAGATAGGTGTTATTGAACTTCTCCAAGCTATGGTATATTTTAACGTTATTTAAAAACGCATGTAGACATTTTATTTTGTATTATCAACCATTTTATCATCCTATATGACACATAAAATGATATAGAATGAAATTAGTATTTATGAAATTTTAAGGGGAATTTTCAAAATAAATTTAAAAAATAAAATGGCTTTAACAACATAAAATAGGCAAGTTGTTTATTTTAACGTTTAAAACCAATTACATTGTTTTAAAACAATTAATAATGGTCAAATATTTCTTTTAAAAATTAAAATTAGATCATTAATAAAATGACTTTTAAAATATTACTTTTAAAGTATTTTAGTGTGAGTCTTTTAGTTTTTAGCTCCAATAAATGTTTGATTATCGGTTCCTCCAAGCCATGGTTGTTGTGAAAAATGCCACAAGTTAAAACCAGCATTTTTGAAAAGCCTCGGGTAGTTGTGTGAAAATGAGGGTTCATTTCCATAAAGTTGAGAACTAGGGTTCGTTTCAAAATCGTGATCACCACCATTAGGTTCTATAGCAACGAATATAGTTTTGCCTAATTGATTTATTTCTTTCAATAATTCTTGTAATCTTTCCTCAAGAAAATATTCTAATACACCTCTAGAAGATACAAAAATAGTATTGCTATGGCCATTTTCTTTAACCCAATCAAAAGCATCTTCGGCTACAAACTCAAGCTTCTTATTATTTTTGAATTTTTCGTCATTTAGTTCAATTTGTTTTAAACTAAGGTCAATACCCACAAAATGGTCTATTTCAGGAAATTCTGAACTAAGATAATTTAGAACATCACCATTCCCAGTTCCAATCTCTACTAGTGTATCAAATTTTTCTGATTGATCCAATAACTCTTTCTTAAGTAAATCGAATATAAAGGTACAGTTTGGAAGAAAATCAGTTTTAAATCCATCTTCCGTTTCTGAAAATAATTCTGTAGCTGCGTTGTCAACCCAAAAATTTCGATTTAATTTAGCTATGGTATCGTAATCTTCTATTTTATCAAGTTTTTTTACAAGTGCAGCACGCATTAACCTTTCGGGTATACTCATACTATTCTTGTTTTTGTGTATTAATGTGATTCTATTCTCTGCAAGTTGGCGTGCTTTTTTTGGTTGAAGAAAGACAAGAATATTACCTAAAGTTCCTGCTAGAAAAGAATATAGAATTGATTTTATTTTATTTTTCATATGTTAGAATGGATAGTGGTTTAAGAAGGTTTAATAAGTAGTTAGGTCAAAATAATTATATAATAAACCAATTCATTTTTTAATTCTGTTACTATATGCTTAAGAATCAAATCTTAAATTAAAAAATAAATGGCTGTTTTTAGCTACATTTTGGTTTAATAAAATATTTATGTTAATATTAAATTTCAATCACCTTAAGAAAAATAATAGGTTCACCGATTTATTATCTTCATTTTATTTAGATACTGATTAATAGAACTTGACGGTTGCGTGTCTCTCTTGTTTGGGTTCATAAAATACATAAATATTAACATTGTTAGAAAATATGTAATTGCAAACGCTGTAAAGGTAGGTACACCTCCTTTTGTTGGTGAGACTGATAGTATATTCAGTGTCATATTTACCATAAATTGCATGACCAATACAACAACGCCACTTTTAGTACGACCATAAACCACAGCACACATTCCTGCAATTCCCATCATGAAAATTGATAACGGCCCTATTGGAATGCCTGGAAGAATACCTTCGCCATGATAAATTATAGGAATCCACCATAACGTCCAAAAAAGACCAACTAGTAGACTCGCATAAAATGGTTTCACAATTTTCGATAATTCACGAACGCAATAACTTACCCAAACTACTTCACCGAGAAAAGCCCAAATTAATAATACCAAACATCCCTTTAATGTCTGACCTGCAAAATCAAAATGCAGAAACGAAAATATATCACTTTCATAAAGCAACCCTTTAAATATCAAGGTGATAGAACCAACAGACATGGCAAAAAGTAAACTAAATAAGTACCACTTTGGGTTAACTTTCCATTTTAACATAGGTCTAAAAATATCTTTAATCCCCTCATTGCCTTTCGTGAATTTCACGATAGCGAGTAATACTAATAAAAGAACACAAAAACGACCATGAATATATAGAAATCTAGGGATTATGCCTTGGATTCTAGCATAAACGAATAATGCATTAATTATAGGGCCTATTACTAGAAATACCCAAATTTCATATTTTTTGATAAATTCAGTCATTGTTTTTAACGTTAGAATTAGTAGGAAGCATCATTAGTAAATACGTCAGATGAACTAATGTTACCGTAAGAAATAGATTTAAAATTTATATTTAATTATAAAATATTTGCACAGCTTTTTAATTTTGAGAATAATAGCAAGTTTGATTTAATTCCATCCAAAATTTAGTTCTGTTTAAATAGGTTACAAATCAAATTTACAGATGAAAATATATATTGAAGAAAAAACAAAAGTAATTTCTTTAAATAGCTGGAAAACAGGGTTGAATAACTTATAGTTTGCGGAATTTAATTTATGGATTTTATAATAGCTTTTTATAAAATCCATAAAAGGTGTTTTTTTTAATAAGTATGATACTTACCAACCTTGTTAAATTGGCAAGTATCAAGTTTCTTTACTTTTTAGATGATGCTATTTTAATATAATTTTTTTTCTATATACATCTTTCCCTCTATTTCTTGCATCCATAAGGTAAATGCCTTTTGGTAAACTTCGATTAAGCTGTAATTCAAAATGGTAAACATCATTTGCATTCCAAAATTTAGAAGAATGAACTAATTTTCCTTCAATACTATAGATAGTGACCATAACTTCTGTATCGGTAAGATTATTTGGTAAATGAAGAGTTACGATACGATTTTCACCTACTGGATTAGGAGAGAAGCTAAATTCATTTTCTTGAAAATCATTATGTATAGAATTAAATTTTGAAGTAAGGCTAATGATTTGTGTACTTTCAGGTACACATCCTAAAAGTTCAATTTCGGCCAACTGCGTCATTTCCACATCATCCTCATTTTTTGTGATTTCCAATCTATATGTCGAATAAGAGCCAGGGGCGTTCAGTTCAAAGGTTCTTGATTGGTATCGCTGAGGGAAGATTTCACCGCTCCAACTTCCAACTTCAGTGAATGCACCTCCATTGGATGCCATCAGCCTGAAATCCATAGGGTCACGGCCATAATCATCATTGGCACTGGTAATTACTATACGCTCCACTCGTTTGGCCTCGCTTAAAGCCAATTGGATCCAGCTTGGATCGGCACTAGTAGGTATCCCGCCTGCATCCAACCATTTACTATGATCGCCCTGTGTACGTTTGTTGTCAAAGGCCTTGAACCTGTCCTCGGCGGTAACGAAATCGTTTCGTGACGTTATGGTTCCGCTGCCTACAGGCTCGGATATATCCGTGAGTATTCCGTTGCAGGTTCCATTGGCTGTCGTAGGCTCCGTTACGGTAACGGTCGCTGTCGCGGTATGGCCCCCGTCATTGGTCGTTACATATATAATTGCGGTGCCAATGCCCTGTGCGGTAATATTTCCGATACCGTCTACAGTTGCTATAGAAGGGTCGTTGCTTGACCAGCTTAGGGTCTTATCGGTTGCATTTATCGGTAATACGGTCGCCAGTAATTGGACCGTGGCGCCTGTTTCCATATCTATGGATGTCACTGACAAGTTCACATCGGTGACCTGAACAATTTCATTGGTGGTCGGTACGCAACCAAGCAGTTCTATTTCTGCCAACTGTGTCAGATCTATGTCGCCATTGTTCTTGGTAATTTCTAGCCTATAGGTTGTAAAGGTACCTGGTGACGAAAGTATAAAAGTCCTTGACTGGTAGCGTTGGGAAAAGTTCTCTCCGTTCCAACTTCCCACTTCGGTGAAGGTGCCGCCGTTGGATCCCATGAGCCTGAAGTTCTGGGGGTCACGCCCAATTACATCGTTGGCACTTGTGATGGTTATGGCCTCCACGCGTTTCGCTTCCGTTAATACCAACTGTATCCAGCTCGGGTCCGTGGTGGTAGGTATGCCGCCTGCATCCAGCCATTTGCTGAACGTACCTTGTATAGCTTTATTATCGAATGCCTTGAACCTATCTTCCGCTGGTAAGAAATCGTTACGGGAAGTTATGGTTCCACTGCCAACGGGGTCCGTCATATCGGCGAGAGCTCCGTTGCAGGTACCATCATTATCTAAATTGACTCCATTGATTATTGCAGAAATACCACTGTAAGCAACATCGCTTCTAGAATCGTCAACTGTGATGTTGATTGTATAATTTTGAGTGCCATCAAGGTCTGTATCATCAAGTCCGTTAACCGTTATAGTTTGTGCTTCGTTCCAGTTGGTAGCGGTAAAGGTAAGTTCGGATTTTGATAGACTATATTCATCTATATTATCAACGCCCGAAATTAAGAGTACAACATTATTTAAAGGCGCAGTTTTTAAATTTATAGCGAAATCTGCTGTACTACCGTCTTCCGATGTGGATACCGAAGTAGTTGACAACGCTATACCATTTTCTATGGGGGCGTTCGTTGGAAGGAACTCCCAACGAATAGCATTACTTGTATTATTGATCATGACAGTTACGTTACCATTTGGGTTTTCTCCAAGGTAATAACCGGAAAGCTTGCTTACGATATAAAAGAGACCGTCTCCGGCATCCAAAATTTCCCATAGCTGTGCGTCTGTACTGTTCCCTGCAAATTGCCAAACATTGGTGTCAGGAGCTGTGCCGCCACTTTCAACATCCAGATACCTGCCACTGTGAAGTGCACGGAATTGAAAGTTACCGTCTCTTGCACCTTCTAAGGCAAAATGCTGATTGTCCAATCTTGTATAATTACCAACTGCTACATTGGCACTATTAGCAAGACCCGCATCAGGTACTTGGAGCGTATTACCACTTGCCTGGTTTACAATCCGGTAATCATCAGTGCTTGGAGGAGATAAAGGAGGTTCTAATTGATTAATCCATGCTTCAATTAATTCAACTCCAAGTACGTCTACTTTGTTCTTAGCAATAGGGGGCATCATGATGGTCTGGTCAATTGTGTTCATCCTATGAAACAAAATAGATTTTGACGCGTCTTTTGGAACAAGTATTTTTTCACCTTCAATGCCTATCGGTGTATTCGTGCCTGCCTTAAGTAAATTAGTTTGATTTAAATTATTGAATAATTGAAGATCAAATTGTGCTCTTTGACCCGTAGCTCCAGGTCTATGACAGTAAGCACAGTTTAAATCTAAATAAGATCTTGCTCGTTCATCTAAACTTGCATTGACATCAGTTAACGCTTTATAGGTTTGATATTGTTGGGTTTTCGGATCATCAATAATTTCATTTAAAATCCCTAAATGACTTAATGTTATTAATTGATTGGCGTTGATACCTGTTTTTTCATAAGTAAAATTAGCATTTAAATACCTGGTTCGTGGTCCCAAAGACCCACCGGTGGCAGGATTGTGACATGAAATACAATCTTGTGTGGATGGGTATTTCCATGTTTGAAAAGCAGTACTCCCGTTTGCTTGTTTTATTGGGATGTCTTCCTCAATGCCAGTCTCCAGTAAAAAAGCTTCAGTTTCTTGTTCATTCCACTTGTAGGTTACGAAATAAAACGATCCGTCACTTGCTTTAACGGAAAATCTGGTTTCTAATTTTTTAGTTTTAGAAGGATCATTTATATCAATAGGAAGCTCAAAATGTTTCACGAGAACGGCGCCTACAGGAAACTGCCAATCTCCATTTTCAGAGAAAGAAATCTGCTCTCCTTCAGTATTATAGGTGCCATTGTTAGGTATCGCCATCCACCGTTTCTTTTCGGCACCATCTGACCAAAATGATTCTATCAGTTTATATGGAATAAGACCTTGACTAGGATCCATATTTTGTAAATCAATAAAAGCACCGGTTTCAGATAATAGCTGTGGTACAGTACCTGTCAATCCTGCGCCTTCAACCATCTTATACAATTTAACATTGTCGCCCTGACTCAAAAGATATAATTCACCTTCATTGTCTTCACCAAAGGAGATGATGTCGGTAGGCGAGAATTGTGTAATTACTTCATATTGACCAGTAGAGGTGTCTACCGCCCAAATTTCTTCACCAATTCCATAATCCGCACATATATACTTGCCGTAATATTTCGGCATGGAAGTACCCCTGTACACATATCCGCCTATTAACGCATTAGCCTCAGACCTTGGAAACGCAACCAAAGGGCTTTCGTGAGCCATATCATCCAACAGAGTTGTACAGTCTGTACCCCTAAAATAATTGCCTTCATAAACCGGCCATCCAAAATTCTGCCCCTTTTTAAGCACGTTGATTTCTTCATGACGTGATTCGCCTACTTCCCCAACTATTAAATCACCCGTTAACTTGTCTTTCGTCATTCGATGGGGGTTTCGATGTCCAACGGTAAAATATTCTTCGAAGCGACTTCCGTTCGAATTCGTAAATGGATTTTCATTAGGAATTCCGTAACCAACACCTGAAATTTCATCTGGAAAACGACCATTTTCTGTTAATGTTCTTATAGGGTCGTAACTTTTAGTTGTGTTTTGGTCAACATCAATTCTAAGAACGCCCCCATCTAAATTCGTGGTTACATTTTGGGCTTTTGCATATGCTGATTGATCGCCCGTTGCCAAATACAGAAAACCGTCATTTCCAAAAGTAAGACTCCCGCCCCTGTGGGTAGAACTGAACATCCGCATTTTTATCATGACCATATCATCATTGGGGTCAACGGATAGTGTGTTTGGGTCAACTGTTATTCGTTTTAGAATAAGAAAACTTCCCCAATAGTCTTCCCTTTGACAGCCAAATCCAGAAACATATGTATCAGGATAGTCACGTCCTTGACTATCTTTTGTAGTGTAATAGGTATAAATATAATTTTTATTGGATTGACCAAATTCTGGATGGATCGCCAGACCAAGAAATCCACCGTCCCATACCATGCCCACTTCATTGGACATATCTCTTAAAATATTTTTCTGTGTAACGTTATCATTGTTGTCAAACCAATACATTTTTCCGTCTCGTTGACCAACGATCAATCGATTGGAATTGGGAATACCAGTGAATGTTAAAGGAGAATCGAATGTCAAATTTGGAAAAGCAGGCCTGTAATCTTGATTTGAAGCACTAATATCAGGAAAATTTCCATTAAGAAATAGCCCTATTGGTTCTGCAATCGTTAACCCAGGCTCGTCTAATAATGGCCTAAAGCTAAAATATAAGCATGCAGTAATCAATAATAGGGATATCCCCAGAGTAATTTTTCTCATTCGTTTGTTGTTTCGAGTTAATCTAGGGGAGATGCTAAAATTATAATAAATTAATGTTAATACCTACGAATTCTGAATAGATTATATGAGGTAAAATGCAATATTTCAAAGGATTACAAGAGGTTTCTCTAGGTTAGATAATTTCGAAATTGAATATTGATTAAACAGTGCATTTTAGCGATTTTATTTGCAATTTGTCTATAAAATTAGGTATTCAAAGTATATTGAATTGAAAATAATGCTTGAAAAATTCAATGATTAATTGAGCGCTTATAAAATCATTTTGATTTTAAATTCCTTGACTAAGGAAAGAAAAGTCAATATTGTATTTTTGTATTTGAAATACATAATAGAAAAAAGGTTTTATAAACCTATTTAACTCGCTCATAAAAACAATTCTTTTGCATTATTGGCGTTCTATTTTACAAAATATTAAAACATGCCGTCTACTCAGACTTTCACATTAAATCATTATTCATTAAAGGGTAGTGAGAACATTTCTTTATATAAAAATGCTCTAAAAGAAATTGGGTGCGAAAGTGCTTATTATTGTTTTGAGCTTTTAAACAGTGCTCAGATTGAAAACCAACAGCTGCAATTTTTTATTTTTAAATCTTTAGATAATTCTACTGTCGCGGTAATGCCTTATTTGCTTAGAAATATAATTATAAATAATGTAGATACTGGTTTTTATGACGTAAGTAGCCCATGGGGTTATAATGGGCCCTACTTTAATGAGGGTTTATCTGCAGAATTAAAGATTCAATTTTGGAATACTGTGGATGATTGGTACACAGAAAACAAAGTAGTGTCCGAATTCTTACGGTTTAATTTGTTTTTTAATTTCAATGAATATAGTGGCGAATCAATACATACGTTATATAATGTTAAAGGTGATATTACAGATTGGGATTTATTCTGGTCCAATCTTAAATCGAATACTAGAAATCAATTCCGTAAAGCCGAGAAAACAGGTTTAGAGTTTAAATTGTTCTATAAGAATATTACTGAAAAACAGGTAAAAGACTTTTATCAGGTTTATATCGGTACTATGGATAGGAGGGATGCTATAGATTCGTTCTATCACCCATTAGAATATTTTCTTGATTTTTGGAAGAATAACGAAGAAAAATGTGCAATTGGTTTAGTATATCTAGATGGTTTACCAATTTCTACAGAACTTTTTCTAATTTCTGAATCTACAATGTATTCTTTTTTGGGAGGGACTGATGCTAATCATTTTAAACTACGCCCTAACGAATATTTAAAAATAAGCGCAATACAATGGGCTAATAAAGAAGGGTTAAACTATTATATGATTGGTGGTGGGCTATCAAATGGAAAGGAAGATAACTTATACTTGTACAAGAAAAAATATTTCCCGTTCGATGATGATATAGATTTTTATACAGGGCGAAAAGTTGTTATGCCAACAAAGTATTTAGAATTTTTAGAGATTTCTGGTATTGATTATAAAGATGCGTTAGAAAATATTAAAGAAGGATTTTTTCCAAGGTATAGAGCTCCAAAATAATAGTTCTAAAATTACGATATCGTTTACATACGTTTTAGCTCTTCATAGACCGTCAAAGTATTATTGATCATTTGGCGGTTTGTAAAATTGGCCAGCGCTTTTTCTTTCCCTTTTACAGCAAGGCTATTGCGTAAGGTTTCATCTGATAGTACTTGCTCTAATTTTTGACCTAATTTTTTCGCGTCTTCCATTGGGAATATCATACCATTTATACCATCATCAATTTGGTCGTATGCGCCGTTAGAATCGGCACGTATGGTGCAGCAACCGCTCATCATGGCTTCTACGGCCACTAGACCAAAGGTGTCTGAACGTGAGGGTAAAACGAATACATCAAATAGTTGATAGAACGGTTTAGGGTCTTGAAAAGATACTATCGTTACCTTTTCTTTTAAATGATTTTCATGAAGCATGTCATCCAACCATTTTACTTTGCTTTTTGTTAAGTAATCTCCGACCAAAACAATATGTATTTTTTCCTTTATGGGTTGAGATAAATAACTGCCAATAGCTTCAACCAGAATATCCGTGCCCTTCATTTCTGAAATTCTTCCCACAAAACCAATTATTAATTTATCGGTTGGGATGGCATGTTTTATTTTTAACTTTTTTAGCTCATCATCAGGTATTGACTTTGCAAATCGGTCAGAAATACCGTGGTACACCATTCTAATACTCTCTGTTGGGGAATGCATTACAGATTCGGTGAATTCTTGTGAACCTTGACTTACGGCAATTAGTAATGTAGGGTGCTTGTACCTAGCATTAGGTCTGATGGTATCTGCATGTACAGTAGAAATGAATTTTTTTCTGAGCAACCAAGGAATGAAAGTCAAATTAGGCGAATGACAATGAATAACATCAGCATTCAATTTTATGAGTAGACCACTTATTGTCGAAAGACTTGTTACTGAGGCAAGTATTTTTTTTAATGGATTCCCAGAAGGTTCCGTAAAATAATGAAGATGAGCCCCAAGGGAGTTGAATTCAGATTTTAATTCCTCAAAAAAAGTGGTATCACTTGTAGCTATACTTTTGAAACCACTTGTTATAATGTGTAACTCATGCCCTTTATTGATTAGTCCTCGCGTAAGTTCTAAAATATTGGTAGCCAAACCATCTTTACCAAAACGCATTACAACAAAGACAATTTTCATTACGAATGCTTTTTTATATGTTTAAATTCCTCCCATGAACTACGTTCAATATCTAAAAACTCCATTTCTGGATTTCCTTGTGGGTCGACTTCAATATCTTCTGAGGAAATTATTTTCATTAATGTTTTCCAAAATATTTTTACATCGGTGGCAAAAGTTAAATTTTCATAGTATTCAACATCTTTTTCAAATCTATCTTCCCAACTAATAAAATTTCTACCAGAAATTTGTGCCAAACCGGTAATTCCCGGTCGTATTAAAAAGCGTTTTTTTTCTCTTTCGGTATGGTAGGGTAAATAACGAATCAATAACGGTCTAGGGCCAATTAAGCTCATGTCGCCCTTTAGTACATTTATAAGTTGTGGTAACTCATCTATAGATGTTTTACGAATGAAAATACCCATGGGTGTTAAACGGTCAGTATCTGGCAATAAATTACCCTGATCATCTTTTTTACTGTTCATGGTCTTTAACTTTAAGACCGAAAATATTTTCTCGTTCTTACCTGGTCGTCTTTGGGTGAAAAAAGGGCTTTCTTTAAAACTAATTGTCAATATAATTATGGAAACTAAAATAATAGGAGACAAAACTATGAGCCCAACGAGGGCTAGAATAAAATCTAAGGGTCGTTTAAAATAATTCTTATATATCATTTGGGGAGAATGTTAGTATATGTACTGGAAAACGGCTAAGTTAAGCCATTATTATACTTGCGCAAAAACTTGTAATGGATATGGCTATTTTAAAGTTCAATTGATGCAAATTTATAATTCTTGCTCTGTATTTATATAAGATTGTTGTAAAGTCCATTGGTTAATAGTTTTAGATATATACTCTAAATCTGCTTCGTTATACCGAAAATCTATATGAATGTTTAATAGAAATTTATATTCTTGTGCTATTCGATTTTGTGGCCATAACTCGGCCGGATATATCATGTTAGTAATTAAAAACTGCTTGAAATTTGTAAACAACTCCCAATCTTTAAAGGCTATTAAAAGCCCAAATGGAAATTTATTATTACCTATAATTACCTTAAACGTTTGTGAGGGTTCTAACGTTTTTAGTATGAATGTCAGATTAGCTATTTTATAGGTGTTAAAATCTTTAAAAAGGTTTTTACGTATATCCGCTTCATGTTTAGCTAATAAAGGTACAATTTCTTGCGTATTTCGAAGTAGTGTTTCACCTTGACTGTAGCCAAGTAAAAATGCTATTTTTTCCTCATTATTGGTGCATGTAGCTTTAGTTTTCATTGCATTATCAATTATATCCCATGATAGATGCATTGGGTTTATTTCTGCATTAAGACCAGCATTTTTAAGAGGTTTCAAAGGAATTTTACAAGTGCCCATTTCTGGTTTCCAAGCAATGCCACCAAGTGGTACCGGTAAGGTTTTTCGTAACGATGCTATACAAAAATCTGCTTTACTTTCTATACATCCTTTTGAAAGCCAACCATGAGAATGATCTTCAATTACAATTGGTCGATCACCGTTGGGGATTTTGTTTTCTTTTACTCCCCAATAATTATTCGCAATTACGAGATCATTGGGTGAAAATAAAGACCAATCTATTGTATCTGCTACGTCAAATGGGTCAATGTCATAATACTTTATCGTATTGAATTCTTGTTCTAACCAATTCTTGACATAAGGGCAGTAATAATTTGGTAACCAGATTTGGTTAATGTTTTTATACTCTAAAATGCAATAAATGACATGTTTAATGGCATAACGCCCTGCATAGAATAGTTCATGTTCCCCTATAAAAGTAGTATTCGAAATATTTTTTATATGAGTGGTATCCTCTTTATGAAATATGGATCCATATCCAATGACATTTTTTTGCATAGTATAAAGAAACCAAAAACTTTTGAAAGGATGAATTAGATTTCGAAGAAGTTCATAATTTATGGTTAAAAGGTTGTTGTTGATGTAATTGGCTAAAAAGATTTTTTTTAATCCTTCAACTTACCTGTTGTTCTATAGTTTTATATTCTTCTAAAATGGCTGCCCAAACTTCACTTTTTTCAAATCTTGAAGCAATCATAGGGCGAGCATTTTTTGCTAATTTATTATATAAAGATTTATCTGCTAACAAAATTTTCATAGCTTGAAGGAGCGCATCTTCGTCTTTTGAAGGGATGATTAATCCATTTTCTCCGTCTACTACGATTTCATTACTACCATTAATATCGGTCACTATAGCCGGTAATCCCATGGCTCCTGCTTCTAGAACAACATTTGGAAACCCTTCTCGGTAACTAGGAAATACAAAAACATTAGACATTGCTAAAAAAGGTCTCACATCATCTTGGTGCCCAACATAAAGTATCGAATTATTGGCATTAATTTTTGCCCATGTTTGATCAGGTAATAAATCCGTTTCACCTATGTGAGCGCCGACCATAACCAATTTAACATTTTCATGTGTTGATGAGAGTTTATCAAAAGCATTAGCCAATTCGTTAACACCTTTATCATTAACTAATCGGCCTATAAATAAAAATACGAAGTCCTCCTCTGAGACACCAATTGTTTTACGTAACTGGTTATTGTCTTCTTTCGAAAAAAGTTCAGCGGTATACTTATCTAAATCAATACCATTTACATTGCCATTTGCGATAATTTTTAGTGGTTTTGAAGTCACCTTATAATTTAAAAGGTCATTTTTTACACCATTCCCTTCTGGATACACATGGGTAGCAAACTTGCAAATTATTTTATCAAAGAAGAGTAACACTTTTTTCATCACTCCAGTTTGGGTTGGGAAAATTAAACCGGTGAATGTATGAACCCGTGCAGGTACTCTTGCAAAATATGCGGCAATCATTGAAAGCAAACCTGCTTTAGGGGTAATACTATGCACCATAAAAGGTTTTTCTTTTCTGAAAACTACATATAGGCGATATAGTGAAACAAGGTCATTAAAAACACTTATTTTTCGTTCTATATTTATCTCTTTACCACGAATGCCTTCTCGAAGTATTAGTTTTTTTAAATATTCGTGACCTGGATCAGAACCAATTGCCAAAATATCGTAGTATTGGTTTAAGAAGCGTAATTGGTCTTCAAGTAACACATATAACGACCCAGACAAGGCTGCTGTACGAATGACTTTTTTTCTTTTATGGGCGTGTATGGGGGCTTTCATAAATAGATTACGATAGAATGTGTTGGGTATAGGAATTTAAAATTGTTTCTTTTTCAAAATCTTTGGCACGTTCTATAACTAGTGTACGGCAATTTTGTAAGTATTCTGGATTTTCAAGACAGTATTTTAGACCTTTTTGAAAAAGTTCTAGATTACCTATGGGAGATAAAATACCAAAATCAGAAATCATAATGTCATCGGTTTTAGGGTCTTCTAATTTCATTATTTCATCTGGCCCAGATTTACAATTCGTCGTTAAAATAGGAAGCCCACAGCACATGGCTTCCAGTAAAACATTTGGAAAACCTTCGTGATTAGAGCCAAACATGAAAAGGTCAGCTTCTTTTAAAAACCTAAAAGGGTTGTTATCAAAACCTAAGAATGTGACTCTATTGCTAATACCTAAATTTTCTACAATTGTATGAAGATGCATTCTTAATGGACCATCACCTAGAATAAAAAGATGAACCTTAGGGAAATCTACAATGGCATTTATTAGTAGCTCTTGATTTTTACCAGCATCCATTCTTCCAACCGTAATGACATTGAATCTATCTTTTTGAAAAATAGTAGGGTCAGGCTTAATTTCATTTATGCTGTCAATATTTATTGGATTATGTACTACGGTTATTTTAGATGCATTTATTTTATAATTTTCAATTAAGTCATTGGCGTTACCATGAGAGTTACAAATTATCTGATCTGCTTTTGGGTACAATTGTTTAATTAGAATATTATTAATTTTAGATTGCAAATTACCATACCCATATTGCATACTAGGGTATGATCGTTCACTAATACTTATTTTGTAGGTTTTTTTTGTGAAATATTGAGAAAGAATATTTATATAACTTGGTCTTGTTAATAAGGCAAACGAGTGTGTGATTTTCAACTTTTTCAGCAATCGTGCGTACTTATAAGCTAACCAAGGTAGCTTTAAAAGTTTCAATAGCCCATGTTCATCTCCTTCCGATTTTTCAATAAAATGAATAGGAATATCTTTGGGGATATCATAGCTAATGGTGCTATTCATAAGCACTAAATGCACTTCAATACCTCTGTTTTTAAGGTAGGGAAGGAGGTAAGAGACCACACGTTCAGCTCCGCCACCGGCCAATGAATAAATTAAAATTGCTATTCTGAAATTTGTGTTCTTCAAAATTCTAATTTTTGTTTTCTATTAGTGAATTAAACAAAGCTTCGTATTTTGATATAATGTTATTTGCACTGTATTTTTTTCTTACGTCTCTACTAACCTGCATTGGAGTGAAATGATCGATGTTGGTAATTAAGCGTTCCAAATTAGATAAAAATAATTTTTCATTATCAGCTAAGTATCCGTTCACCCCATCAATCATTATTTCATTCATTCCGCCAGGTGCGTTGAATACTACTGCTGGAGTACCAACTGATAAACTTTCAATTAATGCATTTGGGAAACCCTCAACGTATGAACCTTGTAGGTAAACATGACTATTGGATAAATATTTATTAACTTCTTTTGTAAAAGGTACATATGTTATTTTATCTGATATATTTAATTTTGTAGCCAAGGAAAGAATGTTTGGTTTTTCATGACCGTCACCTAAAATGGTATAATTAAAAGGTAAATTAATTTTTGACAGTATTCGTAATATACGTTCATGCCCTTTTTTTTTGGTTAGTCTACCAACGGTAATAAACTCATACTTTTTTAGCGTAGAAGGTATGGCTGATTTGATTGTAAAATTATCAGAAACAGGATTGTTAATAGTAATAATCTTTTCATTTTTAAAACCTTGTTTTTCAACTAGGTCATTTTTCATATCTTGAGATTGACTGATTAATTTTTTTAAACCTCTGTATCCAAAATTATACACATAACCTGTTAATTTTGATTTTAAACCTTGGCTACCAGAAAAAACTTCCTGTGCACTTTGAACTATTGTTTCTCTACCAATAAAAATTGTTCTCGGCACTAAAAACGAAATGTAACCCATTGTTGCATTTAAATGAGATAAGGAACTTAAAACTAGGTCTGGTTTTTCTAGGTGTATAAATTTTAAAATAGCGATAAAAGCCTTGCTTACATGTGCGTGATTCAAATATATAGTTTCAACCTTCGAAACATCATAGGCAGTGTCTTTTTCAAAACCAATAACCAAAAGTTTAGCACTAAATTGGTTCTTGTTTAAGTTTTGAGCTAAAAAGGACATTACTTTCTCTGCACCACCTGCTGCTAAATTTGGAATTATTAAAAGAATTTTCTTTTTCTTATCTCGAAAAATAATATTACTAGTCATTGGTGATATAAATTATTTAATTAAGTATCCATTACCTACTGAGCTTAACCATTGTTGCAGAACAAGAAGTTTCCATATCATTCTATAATGATTCCAAGTTCCATCCATATGTTCTTTAATCAATTTTTGTACTATCTCGGGTTTAATTCCGGGGATTTCTTTTAAATTTTCGAAAGAAAGATTCGTATAAACCATTTCCTTTAATTCTTTACGAAACCATACTTCAAACGGCATTGTAAACCCTGATTTTGGACGATTAAAATAAGTAGATGGTACATCTTCATATAGAATATCCTTTAAAATATTTTTTTGATTACCTAATTTGTATTTTAAATTTGTAGGTAAAGACTGTGCCATTTCTACTACTCTGTAATCTAAGAATGGTGAACGAGCCTCCAAAGAGTAAGCCATGGTTGCTCTATCTACTTTTGTATTAATATCATATGGTAGGTATGTTTTTAGGTCAAAATCACCAGCACGTTCGTAGATGTTTTTTTGATTATGCAAAAGATATTTTAATTCGTCAATTTCAAAAATATCTTTTTTTTGCTCAATCCATAATTCCTTAGGGGTAAATACTGAAGTCAAATAAACATAGCTTTCATTTTTACTTTTTAATATTTCAGCGATTGCCTTATGTCTGGTTATTGGAGACATTTTCATAAGACTTGATAATACCAATCTAATGGGATAAGGAATTTGAAAATGCTTATGAATTCTATCAATCCTAGCATATCTTTGATAGCCTAGAAATGATTCGTCTGCACCATCACCAGATAAAGCAACAGTTACTTTTTTCTTAGTATGTTTAGCTAATAGCATAGAAGGTATAGCCGAAGCATCTGCAAAGGGTTCATCATAGTAATAGCTAAAGTTTTCAATAAGATCAATTCCTTCTTTGTAATCACAAGGGATTACATGATGGTCGGTTTGCAAATGATTGGCAACTTTTTGAGCATATCCACTTTCGTCAAAGCCGTCATCGTTAAACTTTATGGAAAAAGTTTTAACTTGTTCCGTAGTACATTTAGTTGCAAGGGCGGTTATTAAGGATGAATCTATGCCCCCAGACAAAAATACTCCAACCGGTACATCTGCAAATAACCGAATGCGTGTGGCATCCATTAGCAAATCTTTTAATTCCTTTTTCGCTTGTAAATAGGGAATGTTTTTATCTTTGGTTGCAGTATAAATAATATCCCAGTATTGCTCTGTTTCAAATTCATCATTAGCTAAGTTAAATTGAAATCTGTGTCCTGGAGCCAATTTTTTAACCTCATTAAAAATACTTTGGGTAGACGGTATATATCCCCAAGATAAATAATCATCAATTGCTTTTTTTGAGATGCTTAATTTTGAATTAAACAGTTGAATACTAGATATTTGACTTGAAAATTCAAATTCCGAACCGTTTAGATAATAGTAAAAAGGTTTTTGGGCTAAACGATCAAGAGCACCAAATAATTTTTGTTCTTTTTCATCATAAATTACAAAAGCAAACATACCGTTAAAGTGGTTTACACAATTTTTACCGTATTCTAAATAAGCGGCACAGATTACTTCAGTGTCACTAGTTGTTCTAAAAGAATATCCTTTTTTCAATAAGGTCTCTTTAATGTCTCTAAAGTTGTAGATTTCACCATTAAAAACAATGTGTAAATGATGATAATTAAATGGTTGATCCGATCTTTCATCTAAATCTATAATTGAGAGTCTGTTATGTCCTAAATAAAGATTGCCGGTTCGCGTTTTTAATTGTGTGAATTTTAAACGGTCCGGACCTCTAAAATTAGTTCGCTCCATTTTTTTATGAATTTGTTCTGATGTATAGAGAATGGTACTACCGTAAATGCCGCACATAAGTTTATTTGGATGTAATTCAAAATTTAATTATAATCTATAAAATGTGTTTATACTACTTAAAAATGCTTTTAAATTTTCATTTTTCTTATTGCAATTATTTTTTACAAATAGGAAAAATTTAATTCCTTTGATATTAATTCTATATTATAATGATTGAAAACTAATTATCAGATTGATTTTAATTGCTAAATAATATTTAAATATGCTTGATGATTTTTTTGATTTCTATTTGTTTGATTTTTTTGGCAGGAGAACCTCCAATTAGAATACCATCTTCTGTAAAAGATTTACTTACGGATGAATTTGCTGCAATTGCAATATTATTACCTAGTTGTATGTCTCCGTAAATTTTAACACCAGGAGCAATATAAACATTATCTCCTATTATTGGTGCCTCTGGATTACCACCTGATGCTCCAATATTTACACACACCTCGACCCTACAGTTCTTGCCAATTTTAGCTTTACTATTTACTACGATTGTTCCATAATGTAAAATACAAAGACCGGGACCAAAAACATTTGGTGGAATCGAAAAACCAAGTTTAAGTGAAATTTTTTTGAATTGATGCCTAAGGAAATGAATAAAAATTTTATTAAAAATACCTTTCTTACAATTAGTGTAATATTCTAATTTACGTAGCTTTTTTTGAAATTCCCATGTTTGTACAGGTGCTATAAGATGCTTGATTTTTACTTTTAAAGAGTCAATTTCTTCGCCGCGAGCAATCGCATCCTGTTTTAAATAGAAATAATAATCATTTTTAGATTTAATCATTATTATCCTTTTTTATGTATCAAATAATAAAAAATTCTTTTTGGTAAATACCATATACTTATTAAAATTCCAGTAAATAACTTAGTATAACCTAGTTTCATCCCCATTTCACTATATGTAAATAGAGATTTAATGTAATCAAAAGCATAATGATGATAATAGGGGTACTTTAATATTTTGAATAATGAAGTTTCATTTAATTGATAATATGAATTATAAAACTTGATTTTTTCTAACTCCAATCTTGATTTTTTTTTCAAAATTAAACCGTCTGGGCTTGCATAATAAATTCTGTGAAAAATATTTAAACATAAAAAATCGTAATCTTTGTTAATTCTATTCCAAGTTGCACTCTCACTGATAAAAGAGTGATTACTATGATGCATTTTATACTTTTTAAGCACGCTAGTGCGCCAACTGTGCCATTTTTCACCTGTGATTATTTTTTTTCGGTCCAAAACACGTTCTTTAAAATTGACCTGCCAAAAATTATGCGGAAACAAATCACCAACTAATTTATTATCTTCATCTTTCACCAAGGTCCAAATACTTGCTATTTTTACACTATTTTCAGTTAAATTAACTGCATTCCATAACTGTTTCAACTCTTGTATGGTATTTGATTCAAATGCATCATCACTATCTGCTATTATCGTAACAGATTGGGTGCAGTATTTTAAAGCTTCATTAACTGCATGTGGTTTTCCTTTATTTTCTGGTAATAAATAATAGTGAATTTTATAGGAGGTTGTTATTTCTTGCCAATCAGAGACAATTTGTTTGGTATTATCGCTACTAGAATCATCAATAATAATCCATTCAAATTCTTTTAGGCTTTGCTTATTTAACGAATTAAATACACGCTCTAGGGTATGTGCTCTATTGAATGTTGGTGTGATTATGCTAAACATTTTCTCTTTTACTCTGTAAATTTTTTATATATAAGTATATAATTAAGGCATTTATCAATGATACTAATGAAGTGGCTAAAGCAAGACCTTTAATACCCATGATTTCTATTAACGTATAATTAAGAATTATATTGAGTAATAAACTTACTATAGAAGAAATTACTAAAAAATTATTCTTATTGATAGCAGTTAAATACTTATTCATAATAATACCCACAACATAAAATGGAATTTGGATTAAATACATTTGTTGTATAACATAGACCAATACAGTATTTTGTGATGAAAAAGCACCTCTTTCAAAAAATAGTTCAACGATAGTTTTTGATAGAAAAATCATTAGTATCGTTATAATTGCCGTTGAAATTATACTTACTTTTAAAATTTTTAGTAGATTTTTATATAAATCTTTAAAATTTCCTGTTGCTTTATTCGAAAAATAAGGCAGTATAGCACTACCTAGTGGCACGCTGATGAGGCTTATAGCAACCATGGGGATTTTGTAGCCATAATTTAAAGCTGCAATAGCACCAACCGCCATTTGTGCTGAAAAGTATTGATCTACCATGGGGTTAACCCCGTTAATAAGCCCAGAAGATACTTTTGCGGGAATTTGCTTTAGTAATACAATCATATTTTCACTTTTAAAGTCTGGTTTATCAAACAATAAAAGATTTTTCTTTTTGCCTATAATAATTAAATACAGCGTACTTAGTAAACTGCCTATTAACATACCTAATGCTAACGTTTTTTCCATTAAAATTTCCTGAAAAAATAAGCAACCAACTATACCTAAAGGGATGAAAATCGCGTTGATACTAGATAACAGAAATTTATTATCTGCCATCAATAAGCCTGAAATTAATGACGAAATCGCCCAAAGTAGCATGCAGGGTAAAATTATCCAAATCTGAATTTTTATCAATTCATAGTAGGTATTATCATGGCCTGGAAAAAGTGAAATCAAATAAAAATCAATGAATAGGTATGTTAGTAAAATCATAAACATGCCTATGGTAAGCGTTATTATAAAACTACTACTTTGGAATGAACCAGTATGACTATTGAATTTTTTCTCTAGTAGATAATTGGGGATAAACACACTTCCATAGGCATCTATAAAAACATTTTGTATAAATGATGGTATCAGAACAGCTATTAAAAAAGTATCTAATAATTCAGATACACCATAGGTTTCTGCAATAAGAATTTCTTTGTAAAAACTAATTCCTTTTACCAATATAGAAACCCCACCAACAATTAACATATTGGTAAAAAGCTGAGACTTATTTTTTTTTAAGAATCCTTTTAAAAATTCACCAAACTTGTTTAGATATTTATTAAATGCCATCAGTTATGGTTTTTCTCTTTTGTAAAACCAATGTAGGAATTTTGGAATCTTCAATTTCTTTGGAAATCTGAATATGTAACCAGAGCAGGAACATTAGAGAGTAATCTGTCGTAAAAAAATTATGATTGGTAAGTAAAAATAATGATAACCCTAATAACATCATTAGCACATGGGGAATTTGCTTAAAATAACCATAACTTTTTTTAAGTAAACTGGCTAGGTAAATTAGAAATATTAGCAAAGGGATAATACCTGCTTCTCCCCAAATCAATAGATAGGTATTGTGTACACCAACCGGTGGAGCTACACCAGCACCTGTAAATGCATTATAACCATTTCCTAAAATAGGATTGTCCATTAAAAAGTCATAGTATCTACCCCAAGTTGCCAAGCGTGAATCCTTATTTAAATTTTGGGCTTTTTTTTCATTACCGCTTATCATTGCTCCTAATTCTTCAAGTCTTCTGTTTTTATTTGGGAGAAATTCATTATATACTAATAATCCACTTAATAAGGCAAAACCTAATGCTAACATCTTGGCATTTTTGACACTTAACTTTATAGAGAGAACATTGATTAATAACCAAGAAACGATAAAGGTCCTAGAGAATGTAAATAAACCCAATATTGTAAATATTAATTTACCTGCAAGTTGAATTTTTCTAGGTAATACAAAAGATAAAGCAAAGCCCATTAGACAAATTAGTCCTGCATTATTAGGATCTAAATAAAAACCACTGTAGCGACCGTTATCAGCCAAAAGATTGTTAAAAATAAACATGTTTCCTATAATCGAAAATGCTCCAATTAATAGAAAAATCCATAGTTCTTTTGGGCTAGTATTTTTCATAACCTCGTAACCTCCCCAAATAATGATAAAATATTTTGCTACAATTATGGCAAATAGTTTTAAATCTGGCATATAGGTCTGTTCTATAACACTACTAATTAGAAAATATATTAAACCTAGGAAAAACATTGGTAAACTATTCCCTGTTTTACCGTTAATAAGTACATACAACAAGATTAATCCGTATGATAAATAACTCAAAATAGAAGAAATATTACCATTCACATAAACCAAAGTAAAACCTGGTAAATGCCATAGTATTAAGGCTAAAATGGAGTAACGTAATAAAGGAAAAGTTTTATTTGTATTTTCCATTTTCAATAATATTGGATATGAGTAAGAGCCACTTATTTAAAATATTCTCTAAGCTAAATTTGTGTACAGATGAATGTGCATTAGAAGCAAGTTTTTCTCTTAAAGTGCCATCTAGTATTAATCTTTTCAACCCATCCTGCATTGCTTTTGCATTTTGGTTTTCAACAAGTAAGCCGTTTTTTTCATTTTCGATTAATTCACTAGGTCCAGATACGCAATTATAAGAAATACAAGCCATACCATTGGATAATGCTTCCATTAGACCCATGGGTAGACCTTCATATTGAGAGCATAGAATATATATTTGTGAATTTTGCATTAGATTTTCGATATTTTCACAAAATCCTGGAAATACAACTTTTTGAGTAAGATTTAAATCTTTAACTAGGTTTTTCAAAACCCCTTCCCCATATTCGCCTTCCCCTGCAATAGTTAAAGTCCATTCAGGATTAGCATGCAATAATGGTGATAAAATATAAAGTAAAGAGTCAAATCCTTTTTGGGTATATCTATTTAAAGAGCCTGCAATTAATATATTTTTTTGTCTTGATCTGTATTCTAATACCTTCTCAGGTAAAATAATTGGATTAGGCATAACAGAAACATTTGCCCCGTGTGCTTTATAATAAGGAACGTCAAACTTAGTTAATACAGTTGTGCAGTTTGCATATCGGTAAAATAGTTCCCTTATCCATTTTGTTTCTCCTATATTATCAGCCTTATGATTGGTATGTTCACTTATAATTACCTTGATACGATAAAAATTTCCAACCAAAATGGCTACTAAATTTGTTTTAGGCATGAACGAGATTAGAACATCTGGTCTATTTTTCTTTTTTACATAAAACCTTAGTAAGCTAACAAAAGATCTTATAGTATGATTTTTAATTTTACTTTTGTGTAGTTTAACCTTGGTAACATTACTGCTTATGTTGTATGCTTCATCATCGTTAAATGTTATTAATTTAATGTTCTTAGATTTTTGGCTAAATCCATTTGCTAATGTGCTCATGACTCTTTCTGCCCCTCCTCCAGTCAATGAATTAATCAAAAAATCAATTTTCATACTTTTATTATCAATTTTTTAGCTTTTAATTAAAAATAAACAATGCCCAGAATTTAAATTCTAATTTCTTTTCTAATTAGTTTCAAAGATAAGCGGCTTTTAAAGACAATATATCCTAAACTAGATAAAAGTACTACTTGTTTCGTTTTATGTTATAATAATTGAAGGTCATCAAAATTCTTTTAAAGAATTTTGATGACCTTTACCAAAATATAAATTATACGAAATTTATACTCAGAATTTTTAAACTTATTATTTTAAGGTAATACTGTACAAAAATTCTTCAATGTTTGTGTATCCATTTCCGTTTTCATCATTCATCGCAGTTTTGCTTAAATCTCCGAAAATAGATCTTTCCCAATCATCTGCCATACCGTCATTATCCGTGTCGTAATTAGTTGGTCTTGATGTTTTAGGTTTTGAAGGCCAACCTCCCGGCAATGTAGAAGGATCTGTACCAGTCCAAAAACTACCAGTGCTATTTAAGTAATAGTCTATTAATCTTGTATCTACCGCATCCCTATACAAACTATTTCCTAAAGTACTTGTTAATACTTGTGATTCAATGCTTGATATCGTCGTAGCAGGATTTGTTATTGTAGAATTTGTGAAAAACCTGTTAGAGGTGTTTGCTATTCTTGTTTGTGCGTCTTCATTATATAAAGATTTGTTTGAAGCGTTTATCTTATAATTATTTCTTGCGTATAAACTACCATCGTTTATAGTATTGGACTGCCCATTTGCACCTGCTCCTATAACTTCAAAATCAGGGTCATTAGAAGGTAATCCTTTGTAAATATTTCCTATAACATCGGTATTAGTTCCATAAGTATGGATGCTTCCGCTTTTAAAACCATATATTATATTGTTTATAACCTCCGAGCTTTCACCCCTAGCACCATATCCGTTCAATGGGCTACGTTCTTTTGCCAAACACATATAGTTATTATATATAGACATATTAAAAACATTGTTACTATACAACATATTGTAACCACTTACACCCGTAGGCTCTCCAATTATTGTATTTGAAACGGTTACATTTTGAATTTTGTAATTATCACTATTAGATGTACCTACACTATTAATATCAAGACTTTCATCCGTAGACCAAGAAAGGCTTAAATGATCGAAGATCAGACCATCTATTAATCCATCACCAAAATTTACAACTCTTAAACAATCAGTTTCGGATATACCCTGACTTAGGTGATAATCTCCTAATCTTATAGTAAGATATCTGATAATTATATTCCCTGTCTGTATTTGTATTCCATAATTTCTTAAAGAAATACCAGGAGAAGGTGCAGATTCTCCAGCAATAGTCAAGTTTTGGTCTCCATCCCTTATAACAATGTTAGAAAGTAAAGAAATTTCTCCTCCTACGTCAAATATTACTGTTCTAGTTCCTTGACGTTCAACTGCATCTCTCAAACTGCCTGGCCCATTATCATTGAGATTGGTCACATGATAGACAATACCACCTCTGCCGCCTGTAGTGTTTTTCCCAAAACCTTCTGCACCTGGAAATGCTTTTAACTCACCCATGTCTGTAGGGGTAACTGTTACTGTAGCTTCCTCTTTGGTTGTTTCTCCTGTTTCTTGGTCAACTACTTCAGCGGTATACGTAAAGGTATCCTCTTCTGGTACAGTCGTAGAATTTTCAGATGTGGCCGATTCTTCTGCTGCTGTTGTTTCTTCTGCTGTTATTTCTGAAGATATTGCTGTTTTTGGTATATATGTTAAGGTATTGTTCGTATTTATAGTTACCGATCCATTAATGGGAGTTGAAGTTTCTACAATAGTAACATTGGTGTTTTGACTGATATTGTCGTTATTTAAAACATCCATCAGGATAGAATTTTGACCAGGAGCCATAAAGAAACTATCATCTGCCAATAAAGTTATACTTTGAAGATCATCATTTTTTGCGATCACGTATTCTGATAATAAGTCGGCATCTTTGCTGCAAGAAAACAACAAAAAGAAGGTACAAATTGATAGGGTCAATTTGTAAATTAGATTAAGGAATTTGTGCATAAGTAGGTAATTTTCTTTTTGAATTAAAAACAATGTTATTTGGGTTACAATTATACTCTAATATTTTATTTCATCGATGAAATAATAAAAATATTCGATGAAATGCAATGATGTGTTGGGGATGCTATTAATTTAACGCTGCTATTCATAAATTATTTTTTAAAATCAACTTAATCGATTAAATGTAAATCACTGAAATCGTTGATTAGATAAGTTTGATAACCTTGGTGTTACGTCTGCATCTGTTGATTGGATGTTTTAGATCGATGTAATGCTTATTTTTTTTGAATATTCGACAAACTACCAATTTCCTTAACATTTTATTAAAAAAAATCTTAGAAACAGTTAATGCTATCCATTTTATTATTAACGGTAAAAAAAGGAATTATATATTGGTAATGAGTATGAGCCGCTGTATTTAGAATAAAAAAAGCTTGTGAGAAATGGAATATTTCTCACAAGCTTTTTATTCTGTATTTTATGATTTTACAATCTGCCGTCCACATCCTTTTTAAGAATACCCTTTACATCGTAAAGAATACCATCTGGTTTAAGCATATTTTTTAGCTCCATTTCTAAAAATTCTTTGTGAGCTACCGTTAAAACAATAGCATCAAATTTTTCAGAAGGGACATCTTTTATGACTTTCATAGTATATTCATGCTCTACTTCTTTTGAAGACGCCCAGGGATCATAAATGGTGACATTTGTTCCGTAGGTCTTTAAGTTGTTGATCACATCAACTGCTTTGGTGTTACGAACGTCTGGGCAGTTTTCTTTAAAGGTGATGCCTAAAACCAATATATTGCTTCCTTTTATTTTAATATCACGCTGTACCATTAGCTTGATGACTTCAGATGACACATATTTTCCCATGGTGTCGTTCATACGGCGGCCGGCCAATATGATTTCTGGGTGGTAGCCATATTCTTGGGCTTTTTGTGCCAAATAATACGGATCTACCCCAATACAGTGACCACCTACCAAACCTGGTTTGAAAGGTAGAAAGTTCCATTTGGTACCCGCTGCTTCCAACACTTGGTGGGTATCGATGCCCATAAGGTTAAAGATTTTAGCCAGTTCATTGACAAAAGCAATATTAATATCGCGTTGAGAATTTTCGATAACCTTGGCTGCCTCAGCTACTTTTATACTGGGTGCTAAGTGCGTGCCTGCCGTAATAACAGAAGCATATAGCGCATCTACTTTTTTACCCACTTCGGGTGTTGATCCTGATGTCACTTTTAGTATTTTTTCAACGGTATGTTCCTTATCTCCTGGATTAATACGTTCTGGGGAGTAGCCCGCAAAGAAATCGACATTAAAGGTAAGGCCACTTATTTTTTCTAAAACAGGAATACACTCATCTTCTGTTACACCAGGGTATACTGTAGATTCATAGACAACCGTATCTCCCTTTTTCAATACTTGCCCAACCGTTTCGCTAGCCTTATATAAAGGAGTTAAAATTGGTCGGTTCGTGCTATCTACCGGTGTAGGAACGGTTACGATATAATAGGTACAGTCTGCGATATCATCCAATTGATTGGAACAATATAGTCCTGTGTCCATTTTAGGTGAATCACGTAAAACGCCCTGAAGCACATCATCTTCAACCTCTAACGTACTGTCATGTCCTTTTCGAAGTTCATCAATACGACCTTGATTAATATCAAATCCTACGACAGGGTATTTGGTTGCAAATAAACGGGCTAATGGTAATCCTACATAACCCAATCCAATGATGGCAATTTTAATGTCTTTCATGTTTTTATACTCGTTGCTACGGCTACGCTCAGCAACCGATATTTTTATTATTTATTACTTTTTTGCTTCGGCCCTGCCTGACCGAAGTCAGGTAAGTTCAGCAATCAATTTACTATTTCAAATTTTCCCAATACCATTGTACGGCTTCTTTTAGTCCCGACTTTATGTCATATTGTGGGTCATACCCTAAAAGTTGCTTCGCTTTTTCAATAGAGGCCAAAGAGTGTGGTACATCTCCTGCGCGAGTAGGACCATAGTTGTTTTTAATATTTTTTATTTCCGGATCAAATTCACTTAGGTATTCTTTTAAAAGCTGGGTGAGTTCATTTAAATCGGTGCGTTCACCAAAAGCTGTGTTATATACGGTATTTAAGGCTGCTTGGTTTTCCGTAACCAATGCACGCACATTCATTTGAATAACATTATCGATATACGTAAAGTCTCTTGAAAATGAACCATCTCCATTGATAACGGGAGATTCATGTTTCATCAATTGCATTACAAACTTAGGGATTACTGCTGCATAAGCGCCATCGGGATCTTGTTTTCTGCCAAATACGTTAAAGTACCGTAGGCCAATGGTTTCGATGCCATACGTCTTACTGAACACATCGGCATATAATTCATTTACATATTTAGTGATGGCATAGGGGGAAAGGGGTTTTCCAATACTATCCTCTACTTTAGGCATGTTTGTTGAATCGCCATAAGTAGAAGAACTTGCGGCATAGACAAAGCGTTTTACCTTAGCATCACGTGCAGCTACCAACATATTTAAAAAGCCGGAAACATTTACGTCATTACTGGTGATGGGGTCATTTATAGATCTAGGTACTGACCCCAAGGCTGCTTGGTGTAAAATGTAATCTACCCCTTCACAGGCCTTATGGCAATCGTCCAGATTTCGTATATCCCCCTCTATCAGTTTAAATTTCGGATTATTAAAGAGAGGTGCTAAATTCTCACGCTTTCCCGTAGCAAAATTATCAAGGCAGGTCACTTGGTTTCCATTTTGCAATAGGGCTTCACAAAGATTGGAGCCAATAAAGCCAGCGCCACCAGTAACTAAGATGTGAAATTTTGAATCGAGGTTGTATGAGTTCATTTAATTAATTTGAATTTGCAAATATGTATAATTAAACTTAAGATTGACAACATTAGTATATGAAAACTATGATTTAAACAATGAAAATAAACCCATACTTAAAGCTGCGGATTCTTTAGATTAAGTGGCTAGTCAAAAAATGTTGAAAAAAAATTATTTTAATTCTAAATTGAGTTTCTCTTTTAATTCAGTGGTTAATAATTGAGCACCTGTTTCAGACAAGTGAGTTTGGTCCTTCCAATAATCAATTGAATTATTGTTTCTAAAGAAATCTGCATAATCATAATATTGAATCCTGGATTTTTGAAGAATTGCCGCAAGTTTTTGATTATCGGACTTACAAGTATCATCATAAATAGGAGCTGTAAATAATATTAATTTTTTTTTATTTTTTTTACAAAATATTTTGAGATCTTTTAAATAATGGGCATATACTGGATTCAATACTAAATCTTCCTGACAAGGTTTTGTTATGTTTCGGTTCAATATGGTTTCTAATGTTTTCTTTTGTCCTTCAGAAACGGTTAATGGGTCATAACCTTTATAAGTAGTATGGTCATAATTTGGAAAAAATCGATTTTTAATCATACCTAAGATTGAGCCCGTATATCCAAGGCTCCAATAAAATTGTTGAAATGGATTATTTTTTTTGAGATAATTTATTTCGTTTTCTATACTTACATTTCTATTGTATTTACTTTTTAATGATTCAACATCTTCTCCGCTATAGGTTTTTGAAAAAGCAGTTTGTGGGGAGATATGCATGAGAATAACTTGTTCTTTATTTGGGAGTGTTTTGATTAGGGTAGAGGCATAGGCCATTTTTGTGCCGTCTGACCCCATGTTAAAGCTCTTTTGAGCTATTTTTTCGACGTCGACATGATGGTTGGCTCTTGAGCTACCCACGACTATAAAATCTAAATCGTCCTTAATTTCTAGAAATTGATTTAATTTACCGATACTCTGCCCTGAATATACTTTATCGCTAATGGAGTTTAAAAGAACAAAGGCCATTTTATCCATTAGATAAGAGCAAACCAAAATAAATACGATTACTTTTAAAAAGTAGTTGCGAATGTTTGTTGTCATTATTTAAAATTGAAAATAAATAAAATTATTTGAAGTGGAATAGAACAGGTTTATCAGTACAATGGTAATTGAACAAATAAATACCGTTTTTGCAAGGCTAAATTTATTTCCCAAAAATTCCAAAGGAATTTTCTCTTTGAACAAATAATAATCAAAAAGAATACCTATTAATAGTACAAAGGCAGAATTGGCTAAGGCATTGATATCACCTATAAAAGGCATTGCCCATTCGAAAAACATAATCTTTTTAACAGCTATAATGGCAGAAGTTAAACTTTGTGCCCTAAAAAATACCCACGCTAATAATACCACTGCAAAGGTAATTGGATAGCCTAAGAAATCGAAAGGTTTAAGTTTTATTGCAATAGGTTTAGAATTAAGATATTTTTCAATAGCCAATACAAGGCCGTGTATGCCACCCCAAATAACAAAGTTCCAAGAACTACCATGCCATAAGCCACCCAAAAGCATGGTGATTAATAAATTACGATATGTAATCTTAATTCCCTTGCGGTTACCTCCCAGTGAGATATATAAATAGTCTCTAAGCCAAAAAGATAAAGACATGTGCCATTTTCGCCAGAATTCAGTTAGTGACTTGGAAAAATATGGGAGATTAAAATTCTGATTGAATTTGAACCCTAAAAGTTTCGCACTACCGATGGCAATATCAGAATATCCTGCAAAATCAAAATATATTTGGAATGCATATAGGAAAGTTGCTAATAGGACGCTGGCGGAATTATATATTCCAATATCCCCATATACTAAATCAACATAGGAAGCTATGGTATCTGCAATAACGATTTTTCTAAATAATCCGATAACTATCTGAATGAGTCCTTCTTTAACCCACTCTTTACTGAGGTTTCTTTTCCTTTCCATTTGTGGGAGCAAGTTGGAAGCTCTTTCTATTGGCCCGGCTACTAATTGCGGGAAAAAGGCGATGTAGGTAAAAAAGGAAATGATGTCCTTAGTAGGTTTAAAATCATTTCTATAAATATCTATGGTGTAACTTAAAGTTTGAAAGGTATAAAAGCTTATTCCGACGGGTAAAATAATATTTAGAGTTAGGTCATTTGGTTGCCATCCCACCTGGTTCATAAGTTGTGAAAAGGAATCAGCAAAAAAATTATAATATTTAAAAACACCTAAAAAACCTAAATTTGCAACTAAGCTTATATATAGCCAAACTTTTCGCTGCTTTTGGTTATTTGCATTAAATATTTGCAAACCTGCTATATAATCAATGCAAGAACTAATTAGTATTAAGGATAAAAATCGCCAGTCCCACCAGGCATAGAAAATATAACTAGCTACTAGTAATAAAATGTTTTGGACTTTAAAATTCTTTTGAAGCATCCAATAGAGAATAAAAACTACTAGAAAAAAAATTAAAAATTCTAAGGAATTAAAAAGCATATTGTTGTTGGTTTAAGAAACTGTAATTTATTTTTTGAGTTTTCAAATAAATTTAGACAAAAGGTTACTTTGGATTCCACTATCATTTTTCCCTTACGTGATGCCATCTAAGTGAAACGCAATTATTTTAAAAAGCGTATGTTATTTGTTTTAGTTCGTTTTTAACTTGTTTGGCCGCTTCTTCATGGCCAACACAGGTCCAATGCGAGTCGTGTTCGAATGACCAAACTTTCTCTTTAGTATCTACAAGTAAAAGTACTTTAAAATTAAAATCAGTTAGCAGGGTAAGAATTTCAGGGTCTGCATTGGGTCTAAATACCAGTGTAATATTGTTTTTGTTATAGGTGTCGTTTACAAAAGATAATAGCTTTTGAAGCTCTTCTTTATCTTGTATGGTTAAAGATTTAGGTTTGGTAGATTTCTTTTTTGGCTCGGCATCCTTATTATTTTTTGTGCCAAAAGAATAATTGGTATAGAGGTAGTATACAAACTTCCAATTGTATAAAATCTTTTTTAACCCTGGTGATTTTAAAATACCTGGAATAATTTTTTCATTTTCACTGTCATATTGTGTAATATCTGGCATTCTTTTTATTTGAACCACACTCTCTAAAAAGTCGGCATCGTGTACGTAAACTAGTTGTTGTATCGGTTGCAATGAATCTAATAGCGATGCTATTTGCATTGCTTCAATAAACGAAACCCCAGAACGGGATGCCTCATAATAATTGTAAGAGGGTAGCATTTTTTTTAAAACTACCGATTGGCGACAGGAATCTGGGTTCATGAAATTTTCTACATAAGAATCTCCGATGATGGTTATTAGATTTTCTCTTGATTTTGGTAAAGACCCGGGCCATCCTTCTTCGTTTATGTGCCACCCATGAGTGCCACCGATCCAGTTACCAGTTTGATTTGGCTTGTATTTTTGAATGTCGTTTTGGTCAATTATGCGGCTTGGTATATCTGATGTAGTACTAAACATACGCGATATGGTTTCACCTAATAGTAAACCTACAATACAGAATAAAAGAATATTTTTTATTAGTAGCTTCATGATATCAAAATTGGAAATAAATAAATTCCTGTTCTTGACCTGCAAATAGGAACAATAGCAAAATCAATCCAAAATAAAAGCTCCACCGCACATATTTTGGCACAAACTGCAAGTTTTCGATTGCATATTGTGAAGATCGTCCGAGCCATTCTACAATCATAAAAAAAAGGATGAGATAAGGAAGCTCTTGTGGAATAGTCAAGGATAATGCATTAGCACTCCCCTTAAACATATGAATGATATAATCAAAAGCATGGGACACTGAGTTTGCCCTGAAAAATATCCATGCAAAAACGGTTAAAGAAAAGGTGATAAGTATTTGTATCAACTCTTTTATGTTGGGTAGCCAATTTCCTTCTGCTACTATATTGGTGTTGACACGGTTTTTATTTTGCAAAAGAAGGGGTAGAAAATATAACGCATTTAAAAGCCCCCAGATAATAAAGGTCCAGTTGGCACCGTGCCAAAAACCACTGACCAAAAATATGATAAAGGTATTTCGAACCTTCATTTTCATGCCTCCCTTGCTGCCACCCAGCGGGATATATAAATAATCCCTAAACCAAGTAGACAAGGAAATATGCCACCTTCTCCAAAACTCGGCAATATCCCTAGAGAAGTATGGAAATGCAAAGTTCTGCATTAGATTAAAACCGAATAATCTTGAAGTACCAATAGCGATATCGGAGTATCCACTAAAATCACCATAGATTTGAAAGGTGAAAAATAGTGCTCCCAATACTAAAGTTCCGGGTGCGTAATCTGTATGGTCGTTAAAAATAATATTAGCGTAGGTGGCACAATTATCTGCAATAACCACTTTTTTGAACAGACCCCAAAGTATTTGGCGTAACCCCAAAACTGCAGCGCTATAATCAAAAGTTCGCTTTTTATAAAATTGTGGTAACAGATTAGTGGCCCTTTCTATAGGGCCTGCCACTAATTGGGGGAAGAAACTAACGAATGCTGCAAACGCAATAAAATTACGCGTAGGCTCCAATTTTTTCCTATAGACATCTATAGTATAGCTCAAAGTTTGAAAAGTGTAAAAACTGATGCCTACAGGAAGAATTATGTTAAGGGTATTAGGTTGTATTTCTTTTCCAAAAAAGGAAAATACTTCCGTAAAGCTTTCCACAAAAAAGTTGAAGTATTTGAAAAACCCAAGAAAACCTAAATTTATAAGTATACTCACCCATAGATACAATTTTCTTCTTAATATCTTATTTTCGTTTTTCAGTAAATAGCCAATACTAAAATCAACTAGAGTACTAAACAGTATCAATGTTAAAAAGCGCCAGTCCCACCAGCCATAAAATAGATAGCTAGCTGCAACGATTAGGAAATTCTGAAGTTTTAAGTTTTTGTGGAACACAAACCAATAGAGTACGAACACAATTGGTAAGAAAACTGCAAAGTCTAAGGAATTAAAGAGCATTTAATCTATGGTTGTTTGAAGTAGGTTAAATCGAGCTTTTATTTTGACGTCATTTTGTTTTGAAATTTAGACGATAAAACGTTATTTTTTCATTTTATATTTAAGCCTTTTTTACAGTATAAAAGTCTTTATACCAATCAACAAAACGTTGTACCCCTAATTTTATGGGCGTATTCGGTCGATACTCATAATCGGCAATTAAATCATCTACATTGGCCCATGTTCTTTCAACATCACCGGGTTGCATCGGTAGCATTTCTTTTTTAGCTATAGTACCTAAGCTTTGTTCTATGGCGGTAATGAAATCCATTAATTTCACAGACTTGCTATTTCCTATGTTGTATATTTTAAATAACTGTTTTTTAGAGGTTTCATCAGCGAGAGGTGTTTCTAGGATACGAACAACCCCCTCGGTGATATCGTCTATATACGTAAAATCACGCTCTAGATTACCATTGTTAAAGACTTTTATAGGCTTATCGTTTATAATGGCATCGGTAAATAAAAACATGGCCATATCGGGTCTTCCCCAAGGGCCGTATACCGTAAAGAATCGCAGACCGGTAGTCTTAAATCCGTATAAGTGACTATAGGAGTGCGCCATTAATTCATTGCTCTTTTTTGTAGCGGCATACAAGCTAACTGGGTGGTCTACAGCATCGGTAGTTTCAAAGGGTATTTTTTCATTAAGGCCATATACACTAGAACTACTCGCATACACCAAATGCTTAATTTTAAAATTTCGGCAACATTCCAATATATTCAAAAAACCAACTACATTGCTATCGACATAGGCTTCTGGATTCTCAAGACTATAGCGAACCCCAGCTTGTGCCGCTAAATTGCAGACTGCATCAAAAGATTGATTTTTAAACAATTCTGGTAGATTTTCTCGATCTTCCAAAGCCAAACGAACAAATGAAAATGCACTTTGACCTTCACTTGGTACTACATTGTTAAATTGTTCGGCTTCACTTCTGTTAATGCCGAGTTCTTCTAAACGAGCGTATTTTAGATTAACATCGTAATAGTCGTTGATATTATCTAAACCGATGACTTCATGACCATTGGCAAGTAAACTTTTCGATACAAAAAATCCTATAAAGCCTGCTGCCCCTGTTACTAAAATTTTCATGATTGTCCTATTTTATAATAATTAAAGCCGATAGTTTCCATCGCAGTACTATCCAACAAACGTCTACCGTCAAATACAAAGGCTGGCTTAAGCATCTGTTTGAATATGGTTTTCCAATCATACTCTTTAAATTCATCCCATTCCGTTAAAATGGCAATGGCATGCGCTTCTTCAGTAGCTTTGATAGGGTCGTTAGTTACCGTTACCAAGGCTCGGTTTTCTTCAGGTGTCCGTGTATTTAAATAATCAAGATCAGCAAATATGCGTTCTTTGGTTACTTTTGGATCATAAACGATAATTTCAGCTCTTTCTTCCAATAACGCATCTACAACGGCTATTGCCGCCGATTCTCTTGTGTCATTCGTGTCCTTTTTAAAAGCCCAACCATAGACTACGATTTTTTTACCTGAAATTGTATTGTAAAGACTAGATATAATGTTTTCCGCAAAACGGCTCTTCTGATAGTCATTGGCAATTATTACTTGTTCCCAATAATTGGCTACTTCTGTTAGACCATAAGATCTAGCAATATAAACCAAATTAAGAATATCTTTTTGAAAACATGATCCCCCAAAACCAACAGAGGCATTTAAAAATTTAGGTCCAATGCGACTATCAAAACCAATAGCCCTAGAAATCTCTTGAATATTAGCATCGGTTTTTTCGCAGAGTGCAGAAATAGTATTTATGGAGGATACCCGTTGTGCTAAAAATGCATTTGCCACCAATTTTGAAAGTTCTGATGACCATACATTGGTTTGTAGAATACGTTCTTTTGGTAGCCAATGTTCATAAATAGCACTTAAAGCATTTTTGGCTGCTTTTCCCGTTGGTGTGTCGTTACCACCAATTAAAACACGATCGGCGTTTATTAAGTCTTCTATCGCAGTGCCTTCTGCCAAAAACTCTGGGTTGGAAAGTATCTCGAATTTCACAGCATTACCTGTATTGTCTAATATATTCTGTATAGCCTGAGCAGTTCTTACGGGTAAGGTAGATTTTTCAACAACAATTTTGTCGTCTTTGGCTACTTTGGCAATATTACGAGCGCAAAGCTCAATAAATTTTAAATCTGCCGCTTGTCCCTTGCCTTTACCATAGGTCTTGGTGGGTGTATTTACCGAGATAAATATCATTTGAGCTTCATCAATGGCTTTATCCACCTCTGTTGAGAAAAACAGGTTTTTTCCTCTTCGTTCTCCTACAATTTCCTTTAGTCCAGGTTCATATATTGGTAGATTATCTAAATCTGTAGTATTCCATTGTGCAATACGTTCTTTATTAATGTCTACGACAGTTACTTGTATTTCAGGGCATTGTTTTGCGATAACGGACATTGTTGGGCCGCCAACATAACCAGCGCCAATACAGCATATTCTTGTAATCTTTTTCATTAATAGTTTATTGGGATTTAAAAAAGCAAAGATTAGAAAATAACGCCCGAATAGAAAATATATTTTAGATGAACTCGTTATTTACTGGGTTTAAAATCCGTTTGATGCGATAAAAGGTAATTGTTATTTCTTTTAACCGATAATATCCACAGATTAAACGAATTATGTTCATAATTCATTCATTTGAGCAAATGTATAGTTAATTTTGAATCTTATATTTGTAACCCTAAATGAACTACCATTGAAAACCATTTCTACACCTACTAAAATATGGCTATCCTCTCCACACATGGGGGGTACAGAGAGAAAATATGTCGATGAGGCTTTTGACACGAATTGGATAGCTCCATTAGGTCCCAATGTAAATGCCTTTGAAAATGCGATTAAAACTAAACTAGGAAATTCAGTTCACGTTGCGGCATTAAGTTCAGGAACCGCAGCTATTCATTTAGGCCTTGAAATATTAGGTGTTGGTAGGGGCGATGAAGTACTTTGTCAAAGTTTCACATTTTCAGCCTCTGCTAATCCAATATTGTATTTAGGAGCTGAACCTGTTTTTGTCGATAGTGAAACAGACACCTGGAATATGTCTCCTGTGTTATTAAGAGAGGCTATTGAAAGTAGAATTAAAGAACATAAAAAACCAAAGGCAATTATAGCTGTTCATTTATATGGTATGCCTTATAAGGTTGCCGAAATTAAAGCGGTAGCGAATGAATTTCAAATTCCCGTATTAGAAGATAGTGCTGAGGCGTTGGGGAGTACTTATAACGGAGTGTCTTGTGGTACTTTTGGCGATATTGGTGTTTTGTCATTCAATGGCAATAAAATTATAACCACTTCTGGTGGAGGGGCGTTAGTGTCAAAAAATAAGGATTTTACTGAAAAGGCGATATTTTTGGCAACCCAAGCGAGAGATGAAGCACCCCATTATCAACATTCTCATGTAGGTTATAATTATAGAATGAGTAATGTACTCGCAGGAATTGGGCGTGGACAAATGGAAGTGTTGAGTGATAGGGTAGATGCTAGAAGAGCAAATCATCAATTTTATAAAGATACCCTAAACGATTTTCAGGAAATCACTTTTTTAGATGAACCAGAAGGTTATTTTTCTAATAGGTGGTTAAGTTGTATCTTAACAAATACGTATGAAATGAGAGAAAAGCTAAGGCTTGCTCTTTTGGATGAGAATATAGAATCAAGACCACTATGGAAACCTTTACATTTACAACCAATATTTAGTAGCCATAAACAGTTTATGGATGGAACTTCTGAAGCCCTTTTTGAAAAAGGACTTTGTTTGCCCAGCGGATCCAATTTAACACAAGAAGATTTGGAACGCGTTGTTACCACCATTAAAAACGTTTTATCATGATACAGAAATATTTAGCGTATAATACAGAGAAATATGCCTCAAAATGGCTAGTGTTAGGTATCGATTTAGTAACCATTGCGTGTGCTTTTGTTTTGTCGTATTTAATACGATTTAATTTGACCTTAGATTTTGAAGTTGAAAATTTATTGTTACAACTTCCGCTAGTACTTATAACCTCATTAGTAGCTTTTTTAATTGTTGGTTCATACAAAGGGGTTGTTCGTCATACAGGGGTTCGTGATGTCTACAATATTTTTAATGCGGTCTGCTTTTCAAGTATATTGGTTATTTTTATAGTCTTAGCCAATAGACAACTTGAGATTCTTAATCAATTTACCATTCCGTTGTCCATCATCATTATCAATAGTCTTATAACGTTTGTTGCCCTTACAGCTTCTAGATTTGTCTTTAAATCGGTTTATAGTAATATGCACAGTAGCATGAAATCCTATAAAAACGTATTAATTTATGGAGCTGGTGATTCTGGAGTGTTAACCCATGGTGCAATAACCAATCATGCGAAGAGTAGATATAAGGTACTTGGCTATATTGATAAGGACGTTAAGAAAATTGGAAAAAATATAAATGGTGTTCCTGTTTTTGGGAGAAAATCTTTGACGGAATCATTTATTCTGAAGAATAATATTTCAGAGATAATATTTTCAATTCAAAATATAGATTCTAGAAAATTAAGAAAGACGGTTGAAGGGTTGGTTGATTATCCTATAGTAGTAAAAATTGTACCTCCTATTGAAGATTGGATTAATGGAGAATTGAAAGTTTCGCAAATTAAACAGGTTCAAATTGAAGATTTACTTGATCGCGCACCAATTAAAATTAAGAACAGTAAAATTGCTATGGAGTTGATGAACAAAAGTATCATCGTTACTGGTGGAGCAGGTTCTATTGGTAGTGAAATTGTACGTCAAATAAGTCATTACTCTTATAAATCTTTAATCATAATTGATTCGGCAGAATCTGCATTATATGATTTACAACAAGAGTTAAAACAAAATGGTTGTCATAACTTTATCCCTATAGTTTCTGATATAAGAGACAAAAACCGTATGAATGCTTTATTTGGAGAACACCGCCCAAATATTGTTTTTCACGCCGCTGCTTATAAACATGTTCCGCTTATGGAATATAATTCGTATGAGGCTATTAAAATTAATATTGGAGGAACCAAAAATGTTGCAGATTTATCTGTTTTGCATGGTGTGGAAAAATTTGTTTTTGTTTCTACGGATAAGGCCGTAAACCCGACCAATGTTATGGGAGCAACCAAACGTATTGCTGAACTGTATATTAGCTGCATGCAAAATGAGAATAAAACTAAATTTATTACTACCCGTTTTGGTAATGTTTTAGGGTCAAACGGATCTGTTATACCATTGTTTAGAAAACAGATTGAAAAAGGTGGGCCATTAACATTGACACACAAAGATATTACACGCTATTTTATGACGATACCAGAAGCTTCACAATTAGTGCTAGAAGCTGGTGCCATGGGTGAAGGTGGTGAGATATTTATATTTGATATGGGTGAGTCGGTGAAAATATATGATTTAGCTAAAAATATGATCAAGCTTTCTGGACTGCGTTTTCCTGAGGATATTGATATTAAAATAACGGGATTAAGGCCAGGGGAGAAATTGTATGAAGAGCTTTTGGCAAATGGTGAGAATACCCTACCAACCTACCATCAAAAAATAAAGATTAGTAAGGTTCGTGATGTCGAATATTCAAAAGTACGCTCTAAAATTGATGAGTTATGTATTACCAATATGTTTTTCAGTGGTAATACCGTTAAACTAATGAAGGAGATAGTTCCTGAATATGTTTCAAAAAATTCAGACTTTTGTGAATTAGACAAGCCAACAGTTAATTCTGATGATCAAAATATTACCAAATTAAAAATTGTACAACCCTAACCAGCTTCGGATTCACCGTTGTTAATTAATTATTTTAAAAAATGAATACAATAAAAACTAACCGTAGTAAATTCTCTTTATTGATTTTTTTAGGTATACTTGTTGCCTCTTGTGGGTCAAAAAAAGATGTCGTTTATTTTCAAGATGCCTCTGATTATGAAACTATCGTTAGTGACAATACACATACCAATACGTTTAAGGTAGATGATGTTATTGGTATTAACGTTTCCACTTTAGATCCCATCGCAAGTATACCATTTAATCTTATGTCTACTGCAAGAGGAGAAAGTAGTTTAAATCAACCACAACAATTGGATTACATTGTTGATAAAAATGGTGATATCGATTTTCCGGTATTAGGAACTGTTAAAGTTTTAGGACTTACCCCAGAGGAAACGAAAGAAGTTCTAAAGGAAAAATTAGAACCCTATTTAAAAGATCCAATTATAAATCTTCGTTTACGGAATTTTACAGTTACTATTTTAGGAGAGGTAAATCGCCCGGGTACCTATCAAGTAAATGGGGAGCAGATAACGGTTCTTGAAGCCATTGGACTTGCAAGTGATTTAGGAATTAAAGGGAAACGTGATAATGTTTTAGTTATTCGAGATTTTAATGGTACAAAGGTGTATACCCGAATTGATTTAACCAGCAAGGCAGCTTTAAATTCTCCTGTGTATTATTTAACACAAAACGATGTCGTATATGTAGAGCCTAATAAGTCAGCGATTACCCAATCTTCCTTAGATAGTAGGGCTGGTTTGGCGGTTTCAATTGCATCGCTTCTTATTACCACGACCGTTATTATACTTACTAGAAATTAAAAGAAATCAGTTTACCACACTATTCATAATTGCACTATGAGTTTTTCAGAAAAGAAAGAGGATATTAAGAATATAATTGCCACCTATGCCAAACATTGGAAGTGGTTTGTGTTATGTGGACTATTGGCGCTAATTATTGCATATTTAGATATACGATATACCGTACCAGAATATATGGTACAATCGCAGATACAAATTGTACAGGAGAAGAATTCAGGACCAGAAATGGGCGTTTTTCAAGATCTTAATATTATGGGAGGTTCTTCGAAACAAGTAGAGGATGAAATTGAAATTTTAGCTTCGAGGTCTAATTTCATTGAAGTAGTAAAGGAATTGGGCGCCAATGTACAGATAATGGCCCTAGGGAAAGTAATAAACACCGAGGTTTATGCTAATCCGCCTATAAAAATCAACTTTATTGCTGCAGACTCTGTGGTGCATAATGCAAACTATAGTTTTTATATTGAGTTCTCATCGGCGACTACTTTTGGCTTTGCCGAAACAGAAGGGGCACCCTCTAAAATATATTCTTATGGAAATGGAATCTCTACTCCATTAGGGAATATGGTGATTACGCCAAATGTAAAGGACCCGAAAGGATTAATCGGAAACCAATATCGAGTATCTTTTACCCCTGTAGAAAATGTTGCGCGGTCCCTTAAGGCGGCGGTTTCAATTGCGGTTACTGAAGAATATTCTAATATTCTAGATGTATCTATGGTTAGCGCTATACCGGACAAGGCGAAGAATATTATTGATAAATTAATTGAAATTTATAATAGGAATGCAACTGATGAAAAGCGACGTGTTGCCGATACGACTTCTGAATTTATTAATAACCGAATACAATTAATTTCTGGAACACTTACTTCTGTTGATCAAGATGCTCAAGAATTATTAACGCAAAAAGGAATGACCGGTTCAGGTCTTGAAGTTGGTGCTGCGGTACAAGTGAGTGCCGGTAGTCGTCAAAATTTGGAAAGTGCTAAGGTGCAATTGCAAATGGTTAGCGGCCTTAAAGATTATGTTAATAGTGAAACAGGTTATGATGAAATGCCAGTTGTTGATGTGGGTAGTGGGGCTTTAAGCCAAGCTACCTTGCAATATAATTCACTTGTAGCAGAACGTAAGCGATTGTTAAAAAGTGCGGATGAACGAAACCCGATGATTGTAAATTTAGATGAGCAATTAGATGGTATAAAAAGCACCATGCAGTCTAGTTTAAATTCTATGGAGCGCAATGTAGGAATGAACGTAAGTACCCTAGAAAGCCAATTGGGTCGTATACAGGGTACTATTTATTCCGCTCCGGAAAACCAACGGGAATTACGGAATATTACCAGAAAACAGGAAACAACGGAATCACTCTATTTATATTTATTGCAAAAAAGGGAGGAATCACAGATTGCTTTTGCGTCTGCAGAACCAAAGTCAAATATAATTGATAAGGCATTCGTATCTAGTCCGACTCCTGTTAAGCCTAAAAAAGCAATTACTTATCTTGCTGCTTTAATGCTTGGCCTGTTGCTACCTTTCGGAGTTGTTTTTGCTAAAGATCAATTAGACACCAAAATACATAACAAGCATAGTTTAGAAACACTTACTAAAGATGTGCCTGTATTAGGGGAATTACCGAGTCTTTCTAAAAAGGATAGTAAAATAATTATTAATGATGATCGTTCAGTATTGGCTGAAGCATTACGAATTATTAGGGCTAACCTAGACTTTTTAATAAAGACTAGGCATGCAAGTGATAAGAGCAAGAATAATGTTATTTACGTAACATCAAGTACACCGGGAGAAGGAAAAACATTTGTATCTACTAATCTTTCGATGATATTATCAAGTACACAGAAGAAAGTTTTATTGGTTGGTGCCGATATTCGAAATCCGAAATTATATGCTTTCTTTTCTGGTGGTTCTGTAGATAAATTAAAGACTCCTTCCAGAAATAAAGATGCCGGTCTTACAGAGTATTTGTTAGATGATTCAATACTGGTTAAAGATATTATTAGGCCTATGTTAGTGCATAATAATACTATAGATGTCATATATTCTGGTAAGATTCCACCAAACCCTGCAGAATTATTGATGAGTACAAAGGTTAAGGATTTATTAGATGAGGTATCTGAACTTTACGACTATGTAATTGTAGATACAGCTCCTATGATGGTGGTTAGTGATACGCTATTAATTGCACCTTATGCTGATCATATCATATACGTAACTAGGGCTGGTGTAACAGATGAAACTGCTGTTAAATTCCCATTAAATCTTCGTGAGGAAGGTAAATTGAAAGGCGTATCATTTGTAGTGAATGATGTAAGCTTGGATAATTTAGGTTACGGAGGAAAATATGGTTACGGCTACAGCAAA
>TARA_R110000765_G_scaffold10984_7_pt1 | contig 66468 bp, 71 predicted proteins | sample TARA_R110000765 | Tara Oceans TARA_R110000765 (sample SAMEA4398168) | marine metagenome | biome: Polar Biome; feature: [MES] marine water layer (ENVO:01000295) within the mesopelagic zone...; material: water (ENVO:00002006), including particulate matter (ENVO:01000060) such as...... | reverse complement strand
CACGGCCCGACGATGCGCGGCTTCGCGAATGGCAGCTAAGTCCCGCTCACCAGACACTGACTCAGATTGGGCCGAAAGTCCGGTTTGGGTCAGACATGCTTGGCAACTGGGTCAGCTTTGCTCGGCACGGATCACCGACACGACCCGGAAGGCCTGTCGCGCGGAGCAGGATTTGCGTGACATTCGACAATCGGGCCGGCCCCGCTATGGCCAACCGTGTCAAAGACCAACTTGCGACACAGTGCAAAGGCGCTGGGGGGCATGACCCCAGCAATCAATCGACAGCAACACAGTCCGCAAAATACTGGATCTGGTTGTTCTCATCCAGCTCCTGAACCAGCCCGTGAATGTCCGTCTCAAACCCCGGGCATTCGCGCGCGAAGGTTCTGTTAAACTTCAGATATTCGACGATATTCTTGTTAAACACCTCTCCGGGGATCAACAGCGGGATGCCTGGCGGATAAGGTGTGACCAATCCGGTGGTGATACGTCCTTCCAGATCATCAATCGGCACCCGTTGCGTCGTCCGCGCAGCGATATGCGAAAACGCATCGGTCGGTTTCATCGCGGGCACCAGATCGCTCAGGTACATCTCGGTCGACAGAACGGCGACATCAAATTTGGCATAGAGCGAATGCACGTGCTGGCACATATCGCCCAGCCCCATCTTTTCGTAACGCGGCTGTTTTGCGCAGAACTTGGGCATACACCGCCACATCGGCACGTTCTTGTCGTAGTCATCCTTGAACTGCTGCAATTCGGTCAAAAGCGAATTCCAGCGCCCTTTGGTGATGCCGATCGTGAACATGATGAAAAAGCTGTAAAGGCCGGTTTTCTCGACGACCACGCCATGTTCCGCCAGATATTTGGTCACGATAGACGCAGGGATGCCGGACATATCGAATTTGCCGTCCAGATTCAGGCCCGGCGTGATGATCGTCGCCTTGATCGGGTCCAGCATATTGAAACCGGGGGCCATATCACCAAAGGCGTGCCAGGATTCTTCGCCATCGGATGGCTGCACACCTTCGGCGTCGGTCTTTTTCAGCACCCAGTTGTCGGCACTGTCGATGCCTTCCTCGTCCAACTCCTCGGGGCCCCAAACCTGGAACCACCAATCGTTGCCATATTCTTCGTCGACCTTGCGCATCGCGCGGCGGAAATCCAGCGATTCAAGCAGGCTTTCCTCGACCAGCGCACGCCCGCCGGGCGGCTCCATCATCGCGGCGGCCACGTCGCAGCTGGCGATGATGCTGTATTGCGGGCTGGTCGAGCTGTGCATCAGATACGCTTCGTTAAACAGGTGGCGGTCCAGCTTGGTGTTCTTGCTGTCCTGCACAAGGACCTGACTGGCCTGCGAAATACCCGCCAGAAGTTTGTGGATCGACTGGGTGGAATATGTCACCGACTGGCTTGGCCGCTCGCGTTTGCGGCCCATCGCGTGAAAGGTGCGGTAGAACGGGTGGAACGCGGCGTGCGGCAACCATGCCTCGTCAAAGTGCAGGTTTTCAACATAGCCGTCCAACATGCCCTTGATTGTCTCGGTGTTGTACAAAACCCCGTCATAGGTCGATTGCGTCAGCGTCATGATGCGTGGCTTGACCGTGTCCGCATCCAGATGCGCCAACAGCGGGTTGGCACGGATTTTCTCCTTGATCGCCTCGATCTGGAACTCGGACTTCTGGATGGGCCCGATGATGCCGTAATGGTTGCGTGTCGGCTTCATAAAGACGGGAATGGCGCCCGTCATGATGATGCTGTGCAGAATGGATTTGTGACAGTTGCGGTCCACCACGACCACGTCACCGGGGGCAACCGTGTGGTGCCAGACCATCTTGTTCGAGGTGCTGGTGCCGTTGGTGACGAAAAAGCAGTGATCGGCGTTGAAGATGCGTGCCGCATTGCGCTCGGACGCGCCGATGGCGCCGTTGTGGTCCAGCAACTGGCCAAGCTCTTCGACCGAATTGCACACATCCGCCCGCAGCATGTTTTCGCCGTAGAACTGGTGGTACATCTGCCCGATCGGGCTTTTCAAAAAGGCGACCCCGCCCGAGTGCCCGGGGCAGTGCCACGAGTATGATCCATCTTCGGCGTAATCCAGCAGCGCCTTGAAAAACGGCGGCTGGATGCCTTCAAGATAGGTCTTGGCGTCCCGGACGATATGGCGCGCGACAAATTCGGGCGTGTCTTCGAAGGTGTGAATGAACCCGTGCAGTTCGCGCAGGATGTCATTGGGCAAATGGCGGCTGGTCTTGGTTTCGCCGTAGACATAGATCGGCACGTCGTTGTTCTTCCAGCGCACTTCTTCGATGAAGGACCGCAGGTTCAAAACGGCCGGATCAAGATCGGGGCCGGGCGTGAATTCCTCGTCGTCAATCGACAACACAAAGGCACTTGCGCGCGATTGCTGTTGGGCAAATTTCGACAGATCGCCATAGCTGGTCGTGCCCAGCACCTCGAACCCTTCGTTCTCGATCGCCTCGGCGATTGCACGGATGCCCAGACCGGACGAATTGTCCGAACGAAAGTCCTCGTCAATGATGACGATTGGAAAGCGAAATTTCATGAGAAAGCTCCAACAGGGCAACTTGAGGCGATGTTTTCGGTCTGGCGATGGGCGTTTCTTGTGCCCATTCCAAGCGAAAACTTTCGAGCAATGTTTCGTTTGATAGGATTGGCGTCAAGACGAAAGCGCGTGTTGATTTCCTCCTGACTTCGGAAAGGGCGCGGGCTTGCCCCTTGTGGGGTCGGCAATCGGCGGATTTCTTCCACAGGGTGGATCAGCGCCCGGCGGGGCGCGTTGGATTTGCGCATCTGTCGCCGCGTCACTTGCTGAAAAACATGCCATTTTTCAACCTGAGTTCCCATTGTGATTTCGCCGCACCTTGCACCCGCCAATCCAAGGCGTAGGGTGCGGCGCATGAGCTTTCCCACCTTTATGGATTCACCCGCACAATGGCCTGGACCCGCCCCCCACGAGGCGGATGTCGTGGTCATCGGCGGCGGCGTGATCGGCGTCTGCACGGCCCTGTTTCTGGCCCGCGCGGGCCAACGTGTCGTCTTGCTGGAAAAGGGCCGCATCGCCGCCGAACAGTCCAGCCGCAACTGGGGCTGGATCAGGGTGCAGGGGCGCGACCCCGACGAGATCCCCATCGTGCTCGAGGCGGCAGACCACTGGCGCGCGCTGGCACAACAGACCAACGTGGACATCGGTCTGCGGCAGGAGGGCGTGACCTATCTGGCTGAATCCGAAAAGGATTTTGCCAAATACGAGGCATGGCTGGATCATGCCCGCGCCCATGGACTGGACAGCAAGATGCTGAGCAGCGCCGAGACGGCCAAGCTGATCCCGAACCTGTCGCGCCGCTATTCCGGGGCCATCTACACCGCGCAGGACATGCGCGCCGAACCCTGGGTAGCGGTGCCGGCACTGGCCGGAATTGCCGTGCGCGAAGGGGCCACCTTGGTCGAAAACTGCGCCGTGCGCGGTCTGGACATCGAAGGCGGCAGGGTCGCCGGTGTCATCACCGAAACGGGCCGCATCAAGGCGCCCGAGGTGGTGCTCGCGGGCGGTGCCTGGTCCTCGCTGTTCCTGCAACGGCACGGCGTCTTTGTCCCGCAACTCAGCGTGCGGGCGACCGTGGTCGCGACACAGCCGATGGACGCCGTTTACGAAGGCGGGGCAACCGACAGCAGCGTCGCCTTCCGGCACCGCGCCGATGGGGGCTATTCGCTGGCGCAGGGCGGGTTCTCCGAGCTTTTCGTCGGCCCGCAAGCCTTCCGCAGCCTGCGCCACTATGCAACGCAATTGCGTGCCGATCCGTTCGGTGTGCGGCTGCTGCCGCGTGCGCCCGCAGGCTATCCCGACGCATGGGGCACGCCGCGCCGCTGGGCGGATGACGATGTCAGCCCGTTCGAGAAGATGCGCGTGCTGAACCCCACGCCGAACCACCGCAAGGCAGCCAAGCTGCTGCGCCAGTTCGCCGCCATGATGCCCGGACTGGGCGAGGTGCGCCAGGCCAGGGCATGGGCCGGCATGATCGACACAATGCCCGACATCGTGCCCGTGGTGGACCGCGTGGCCAGCATCCCCGGCCTGACCGTGGGCACCGGCATGAGTGGCCACGGCTTTGGCATCGGACCCGGCATGGGGCGGGTGTTGGCGGCGCTGGTCACGGGCGACAAGGTGGGGCATGATCTGCATCGTTTCCGCCTGTCACGCTTCAGCGACGGCTCGGCCATGACCCTTGGCCCCGGAATTTAGACCTGACCCAGACCCCGAAGGAGACCGCAAGATGCCGATCAAGAACCGTTTTGCCGAGATGCACAGTGACATCACTGCGTGGCGCCGCCATCTGCACGCGCACCCCGAATTGATGTTCGATGTGCACGAGACGGCCAAGTTCGTCGAAGACAAGCTGCGGTCGTTCGGCGTTGACGAGATCACCACCGGCATCGGCAAGACCGGCGTGGTTGGCGTGATCAAGGGACGCGGCAGCAGCGACCGCGTGATCGGCCTGCGCGCCGACATGGACGCGCTGCCGATCATCGAGGCGACGGGGCTGGACTATGCGTCGACCGTGCCGGGCAAGATGCACGCCTGTGGCCATGACGGCCACACCGCGATGCTGCTGGGCGCGGCGCAATATCTGGCTGAGACGCGGAATTTCGACGGCACCGTGGTGCTGATATTCCAACCCGCAGAAGAGGGCGGTGGCGGTGGCCGCGAGATGGTTAAGGACGGGCTGATGGACCGCTGGAATATCCAGGAGGTCTACGGGATGCACAACATGCCCGGCTTTCCCACCGGCACCTTTGCCATCCGCCCCGGCCCGCTGCTGGCCAGCGCCGATGAATTCACCATCCGCGTGGTGGGCAAGGGCGGCCATGCCGCCAACCCGCACGAGGCCATCGACCCCAACCTTGCCGCCGCCCATGTGATCGTGGCGCTGCAGAGCATCGCCAGCCGCAACGCCAACCCGCTGTCGTCCGTGGTGGTGACCGTGGGCGCGCTGCATTCCGACAGCCACGTCAGCAACGTGATCCCGCAGGCGACCACGATGAAGGGCACCGTGCGCGCGCTGGACGAAGACGTGCGTGCGATGGCGCAAAAGCGGGTGCAGGAGATCGCAACCGCCACGGCACAGGCCTACGGCTGCGTGGCCGAGGTCGACTATGTCGTGGGCTATCCGGTCACCGTGAATGCCGACGCCAACACCGAATACGCCATCGCCGCCGCCCGCGCCGTGGCGGGGGACGTGGCCGAAAACATTCCGCCGGTGATGGCCGCCGAGGACTTTGCCTTTATGCTCAACGCGCGGCCCGGTGCCTATATCCTTGTGGGCAACGGCGACGGCGCGATGGTGCACCACCCCGAATACAATTTCGACGACGAGGCGATCCCCGCAGGGTGCAGCTGGTTCGCCGAGATTGTCGAACAACGGCTGGCGCAGGCCTAAGCACCTGACGCCGCACATTAATACCAAGAAGGAAGACAGACCATGCCCGTCAAGAACCGCTTTGCAGAACTGCACGCCGACATCACCGCCTGGCGCCGCGACCTGCACGAACACCCCGAGATCCTGTTCGACACCCACCGCACCAGCGCGCTGGTGGCCGACAAACTGAAAGACTTTGGTTGCGACGAGATCGTCACCGGCATCGGCCGCACCGGCGTCGTCGGCATCATCAAGGGCAAGTCGGACACATCAGGCAAGGTCATTGGCCTGCGTGCAGATATGGACGCGCTGCCGATCCACGAGCAGACCGGGCTGGCCTATGCGTCCAAGACCGATGGCGCGATGCACGCCTGTGGCCACGACGGCCACACCGCGATGCTGTTGGGTGCGGCGCAATACCTGGCAGAGACCCGCAATTTCGACGGCACCGTGGTACTGATTTTCCAACCCGCCGAAGAAGGCGGCGGCGGCGGCCGCGAAATGTGCGAAGACGGCCTGATGGAACGCTGGGGCGTGCAGGAAGTGTACGGCATGCACAACTGGCCCGGCCTGCCCGCAGGGCAGTTCGCGATCCGCTCGGGCCCGTTCTTTGCGGCCACCGACCAGTTCGACATCTACGTCGAAGGCAAGGGCGGCCACGCCGCGAAACCACATGAAACCGTCGACACCACCGTGATGTCCGCGCAGCTGGTGCTGGCGCTGCAAACCATCGCCAGCCGCAACGCCGATCCGGTGGATCAGGTTGTTGTCTCGGTCACCTCGTTCGAAACCTCGTCCAAGGCGTTCAACGTGATCCCGCAACGGGTGCACCTGAAGGGCACCGTGCGCACCATGAGCGCCGAGATGCGCGATCTGGCCGAAGCGCGCATCAACGCGATTGCTTCGGGCATTGCTGCGACATTCGGCGGTGTGGCAGATGTGGATTACCACCGTGGCTATCCGGTGATGGCCAACCACGACGCCCAGACCGAATTTGCCGCCGACGTGGCGCGGTCGGTTTCGGGCAACTGCGATGATGCGCCGCTGGTTATGGGCGGCGAGGACTTTGCCTTTATGCTCGAAGAGCGTCCGGGCGCCTATATTCTGGTCGGCAACGGCGAAGGCGCGTCGGTGCACCACCCCGAGTACAACTTTAACGACGAAGCCATTCCGGCCGGCTGTTCCTGGTGGGCGGGCATCGTCGAACAGCGGATGCCTGCGGCGTGATGTAAACGTCGGGTCGGGGGCGCTGCCCCCGGCCTGCGGCCTCCCCCGGGATATTTTTGGCCAAAAGAAAGGTCAGAGGGTCTCGTAGACCTTTGCGATACCGTCGGCTTCGGCCTGGGCAGAGAATTGGGTGCAGGCGGTGGCGCGGGCGGCTTGGGCCATTTTGTCGAAACCGGTGGTCAGGATGGAGCGGGCTGCCGCTGCAGCCGCCTCTGGCGTGGCGATCAGGCCGGCGGTTCCAGCGTTGGTGAATGCTTTGTAATAGCCCGCGTCGGTGCCCACAAAAGGCACGCCGCTGGCCATCCCTTCCAGCGGAACCATGCCATAGCCTTCGTAGCGGGGCAGTTGCACCACCAGGCTGAGCGCGCGCATCAGGGCGGGCAGGTCGGCGGCGGGCACCTCGCCGGGAAACAGGATGCGGTCGCCAAGGCCTGCGGCGGCGATCCGGGATTTCAGGTCATTCAGAAACCCTTGATGCGACTTCGCAGCGCGCCCGATCACCAGCGCCGTGGTGTCGGGCAGGGTTGGCAACAGCTCGATCATCGCGGCGACGAAATGGTCGGTGCCTTTTTCAGGGCGAATGCGGCCCACCGTGGCAATGCCACGCGTGCCGCCGTACCCCAGCGCCGCCCAAGCGGCCGCGCGGTCGGGGGCGGGGCAGAACAGGTCGGTATCCACGCCGTGCGGCACGGTCGCGCGCACATGCGGCACAAAGGTCGCGGCCTTGTCCGTGGTGGCAATCACCGCATCCATGCGGCTGATCAACCAGCGCGGAAAGGCCGAATGGCGGCGCTGCGCGGCTGAGGTGAATACGATCCTGACCGGCAGGCGCAGCACGTCACGCGCCCAGAGTGCCGCGCGCATCTCGGTGTTGCGGCGCACGTGCCAGATGCATGGTTCCCGTGACAGCGCGCGTGCTTGCTTGACCGTGATCGGCGCAGGGCACCCGGGCAGGGGCTGGCCCACCAGATAGAGCTCGTACCGCCCGAGCTGCTGGCGCACCACATTCGCGGCGGTGGCCGAAACGCCAGTAAAGTTGCGGTTGAAGTTGGTGACAAAAACGCGACGGGTCATGGGCCAAGGTCCAGAACCGCGATCAGCCGGTCAGCGATATGTGCGGCATCGGTGTCACCCTTGGCAACAAAGTCGGCGGCGGCCTGCTGCGCCACCCGCAGGGCCTGTGGCGTGTCGAACCAGTGCAGCGCGCGTTCGCCCATGTCCTGCCCGTCGGCCACGATGCGCACAGCGCCACAGGCTTCGAGCGGGGCAAAGGTTTCGGCAAAATTCGACAGATGCGGCCCGGTCAGGATCGCGGCACCGGCCTGCGCCACCTCATAGGGGTTGTGCCCGCCATGCGGTTGCAGCGATCCGCCCAGAAACACGAAGGGTGCCAGCGCATACCACAGGCCCATTTCGCCCAGCGTATCGGCCAGATAGACCTGTGCGTCGGGTGCGTGGCCGTCGGTGCGACGGGTGTGGCTGAGCCCCATGTTCTCGATCAGCGCGGCCACTTCGTCGCCCCGATCGGGGTGGCGCGGGGCCAGGATCAGCAGCGCATCGGGGTGGGTTTTCAGCACATGGGCATGGGCCAGCAGCGCGTCGGCCTCTTCCCCCGGATGGGTCGAGGCGGCAACCCATGTGGGGCGCTCTGCGATGGTGTCGGCCAGTTCGGCATGGGCCGCCCCGTGGACCGGCAAGGCAGGCGACAGGCTCTTGAGGTTAAAGCCGGTTTCAACATGCGTATGGGGCGGGGCAAGATCACCAAGCGCTTTGGCCATTTCGGCGTTCTGGGTCAGGATCAGGCGGAACTGCCCCAGAATGAACGCCGCCGTCCGCGGGAATTTGGCCCAGCGGTTCAGCGACCGCAGCGACATGCGCGCGCCCACCAGCGCCAGCGGGACATTGGCACGGCGCGCCCGCACCAGGATCTGTGGCCACAGTTCGGATTCGACAAAGATCGCCGCATCGGGCCGCCAGCGTTTCAGGAACCGTTTGACCGGCCCTGCGGCATCCAGCGGGGCGAATTGATGCACGCAGCGCGGCGGCATCCGTGCGGCGATCATGGCCGCCGACGTGGGCGTGGCGGATGTGATCAGAAACCGTGCCTCGGGCAATTGCCGCCCCAACGCCGCGATCAGTGGCAGCACCGACAGGCTTTCGCCCACAGAGGCCGCGTGAAACCACACCAGCAGCCCGCCGGGGCGCTGTTCGGTGGTGTTTCCCAGGATTTCGTGTGCACGGTGCGCGGCAACCCCGTCGCGCCGCAAACGCAGGATACGGGCATGGGCGGCAAAGGGCACCACCAACGCGGCAGCGGCCACGTAGGCGCGGTAAAGGGCGGTCGGGCGCATTCAGCCGCCGGTGTGGCTCATGTGACGGGGCATTTGCCCGTCGGCCTTCTGGCGGGAATAGTCGAAATCGTGGCCCTTGGGCTTGATCCCGATCGCGGCGCGGATGGCGTCATGCAGGGGGGCGTCGTCATCGGGATGCGCCCGCAGCGGTGCGCGCAGGTCCATCATGTCCTCTTGCCCCAGACACAGGTAAATCTCGCCCGTGCAGGTCAGGCGCACGCGGTTGCAGCTTTCGCAGAAGTTATGGCTCAGCGGGGTGATGAAACCGATCTTCTGCCCGGTTTCTTCCAGCCGCACATAACGCGCAGGCCCGCCGGTGCGTTCGGCCAGATCGGTGACGGTATAGTGCTCTGCGTAGCGCGCGCGCACATCCTTCAGGGACCAGTACTGGCCCAGCCGGTCCTCGTTGCCCAGATCGCCCATCGGCATGACCTCGATCCACGTCAGGTCCATGCCACGCTCGGCACACCATTGCGTGATCGTGGGCAATTCGTCCTCGTTAAAGCCTTTCAGCGCCACGGCGTTGATCTTCACATGCAAACCCGCAGCCAGCGCCGCATCGACACCGCGCAGCACCTGGGGCAGGCGGCCCCAGCGGGTGATGTCGGCAAACTTCTGTTCGTCCAGCGTATCCAGCGAGATGTTCACGCGGCGCACACCGGCGGTATAGAGATCCTTGGCGAAACGTTCCAACTGGCTGCCGTTGGTGGTCAGCGTCAGCTCTTTCAGCGTGCCTGCGTCCAGATGGCGGGACATGCTGTTGAAAAACGTCATGATCTCGCGGCGCACCAGAGGTTCGCCCCCGGTGATCCGCAGCTTTTCCACGCCCAGATCGACAAAGGCCGAGCACATGCGGTCCAGCTCTTCCAGCGTCAGCAATTCTTTCTTGGGCAGAAAGGTCATGTTCTCGGACATGCAATAGACACAACGAAAGTCGCATCTGTCGGTGACAGAGACGCGCAGGTAGGTGATCGCGCGGGCGAAGGGATCAATCAACGGTGCATTCATGGGACTATAGGTAAGGGCGGCGGGAAAGCGCAGCAAGGGGGAATGCACGTTGATGCGGTTTGCGGCCTGTGCTTATCTGGCGCTTATGAAAACGATATCCCTGATCCTGATTTGCGCCTGCACCCTCACGGGCTGTTCGCGTTTGCCCGCCTTCCTGCAACCGCGCCCGGACGTGGCCGAAAGCCGCACCGACGGGGCCAGCACCGACGTGCGCCCCAAAGAGCGTCCCGCAGCCGCCGTACCGGCCACGGGCGCACGCACGGTGGCCGATTTTGACACCGTCAGCGCCGAGGAAAAGGCAGCCGCCACCGCGGCACCCGCCAAGGCTGGCGGGCGTCTGGGCGTGACCGTGGCATCGCTGGGCAGCCCGTCCGAGCCGGGGCTGTGGTTGAAGACTCCGCTGGTCACAAGCGAACAGCCGGGGCGCGTGGTCTTTGCCGGGTCGGGCAAATCGGTGGCGGTGACGCTGATCCCGATTGACGGGCCTGCAACGGGCGGCAGCCGCATGTCGCTGTCGGCCTTCCAGACGCTGGAGGCACCGCTGACGGGTCTGCCCCAGATCGAGGTGTTTACGGCGTCGTAAGCGGGGCGTCGTGCCGACAGTGCGGGAGCCTGCGGTGCGCGTTTATTTTGCAAGATGAAGGTGAGGGAGCAGGTCGCGCCAGATTGCCGGAACGGGACTATTCCGGTGCCGCGGTTGACCGGGCTGTCCGCAATGCCCGCCCCCACCACAGCAATTGGCCCAGCATCTTGTCCGCTGCCTTTTCAACGTGGGTGAAGTCCGACAGGTTTTTCTCGCCCTTAGCAACAGCTAGGTAGTTGCCGAAGTTTATGTGAACGGCTGCCTGCATCGTCACCATTTCCAATTCGGCAGCGATGCCGCGTACATGTTCGACGGCACGCGCCCCGCCGACACCGCCATAACCGATCAGTCCCGCAGGTTTGCGGCCCCAGTCACCGTGGTCCAGCGCATTCTTCAGGACCGCCGTCGGGGCATGATTATACTCCGCGACCGTAAACAGGTAGGCATCGAATTCGGCCATGCGCGGCCCGAAGGTCCGGGCCACCTGTTGTTGCGCTTCGCTCGCTTGCGGGTCGCCCAGAAACGGCAGGTTCACGTCACGCAGGTCTATTTCGGTAACATCGAAACCGCCATGTGCCACTGCCTTTTGCGCGATCCATGTGGCCGGCTTTTCGGCAAACCGTCCCTCCCGGGTGCTACCGGTGATGACGGCAACCCGGAGCGGCGCGTCGTCATCTGCGCCACGAAACGCTGCGGCAAGTTCGACTGGAGTCGAATCGACCTTTTCGACAAGCGGGGCAATCCGTTCGAGATGCGCCGCGAATTCCGGCGATCCGGCCCATTGATCTTTTGCCTCTTCTGACCGGAAGCGGGTGACAATGAACAGCTTGGAGCCATCGGCCGCCCGGTAAACCTCATTGCCCAGCCATCCCGTCGCGGTGGCCTTGTCACGCAGTATTGCGATCTCGTTCAGCTGTTGTGCCAACAGGGTGTCGACGTTGCCGTCCTTCGGCGTAAAGGTATTTATCAGCGTATGATTGGTCTTGTCTGTCATTGGATATAGGTCCTTGCCCAGAATCAGGTTTCATCTAAGCTGACAATAAGTAAGTCGCTTACATGTTGAAGAAGCGGTTTTAAAATTAGGACCTGATATGAATGTAAGCCCGGCCACCACCGACCTGTCGAACCCGATGCACTCTGACTGTCCAGGCCGGGATGTCTTCAAGCTTGTCACAGGCCGTTGGACGCTCCTGATCCTGTGGTCGCTAAAGTCCGGACCGTTGCGCTTTTTCCAGATCAGGGACCAGGTCGAGGGCATCAGCGAACGGGTTCTGTCCAGCGCGTTGAAAGACCTCTGGCGCCACGGTCTGATCTCCCGTCACGTCGAACCGAGCGTGCCACCCAAGGTCAGTTACAGCCTGACACCCAGCGGCCAGGGGTTGCATGACGTCATGGGCCAACTGACCGGGTGGATTGCATCCGAACTGGATAGCATCGAAGCGGCCAAGCGCCGGTTTGACAGCGGCTCAGAGGGCTGAATGTGGATGCCCCTCAGGATCGCAGCTCAACCCGTCGCCTTTCAGCTTGCAGGCCGTGCCGCCGAGGGGGGCGACAAGGCGGCGCGCAAAGCTGAAAAAATACGGCGCGGGGTCAAAGAAACTTCGCCGCGTCCTTGCGGGCGAACGCCTTCATCGTTTCGCCGTGTTCGGCCAGAAAGGCGCGGGTGCGGTCGGGGTCGTGTTTGCTGAGATCGCGCAGCCACCACGAGATTGCCTTCTGGATGAACCAGCGGCCATCGGGCGCATAACTGGCGGCCCAGCCCAGAATGCGGTCGCGGGCTTCGGCCTCTTGCGGTTTGGGGTGGTTCTGTTTGGTCCAGGGCAGGGTGATGACCAATGCGGCGCGTTTGGTCCACATGTGATCGGATGTGGTCCATGCCTCGACCTCGTCCAGCCGCGAGGGATCGGCGATCAGACGTTTCTGCCCAGCCATGCAGGCGTGATCGGCGATGGCCCAGCTGTCGAAATCGGGCGCCCAGGACTTGATCAACGCCCAGACCTCGGCATCAGGGTCCATGCGGGCCTGTGTCAGCAGCTTGGCGGCGGCGATGCGGGCCTCGAAAATATCCGTCTTCCACAGACCGTCGGCCAGTGCGACGCGGGTGTCTATGTCCAGCTCTTGCCGCCATGTCATTGTCAGGTCGTTCAACACCGGATTGGGCACGCCCAGATAGGTGCGGTCGGCCTTGTGATAGGCTTGCGCGCCTGTCGCCCGTTCGGGATCGGCGTGTTCGTTGATTTCGGCCAGGGCCGCTTCGGGTGTCATGTGTTGGTGTCCAATATATGTGTAGGCAGACCGTCGATGCTGGTCTGGTTGCGGTCGGCCCAATAGGTCGCCACACCCTCGGGACCTTTGGTGTCGGCCCATTTTTGCAAGGTGTCGCGGGGACCTGCGTGGTCAAAGTAGGGGACCGCATAGCCACAGGAGGTTTGCAGCATGTCCACCGTCACGTCATAGATCTGCCGCGCGCCGGGCGAGGGTTCGAACAGGGCATCCAGTTCGGCAAATTCTGCATCGCGCGGGTGCAGGGTGCGGGCGGTGCCATAGGCACGCATGATCATCGGGCGTTTTTCAAAGCCGCACCACATCAGCGTGATGCGGTTGTGCAGGGCCAGATGGGCGGCGGTTTCGTTGCCCGATCCGGTCAGGTTGCGCCAGACGATGCGGTTTGGCCCCATCACGCGCAAGGCATCCATGCCCTTGGGGCTGATGTTCACGCGGCCCGTGTCCGCCGCACTGCCCACGAAAAACATGTGCTGCTGGGCGATGAAATTGGCGTGGTCTTCTTCGATGCTGTCGAATTGCTTGCCCATTATTCCACCGTTACCGATTTGGCCAGATTGCGCGGTTGGTCCACATCCGTCCCCTTGGCGACGGCCGTGTGATAGGCCAGCAACTGTGCCGGCAGCGCATAGAGGATCGGGGCCACGGCGTTGTGCACCGTCGGCATGCAGATCGACGCCCAGACCCCCTCATTGGCTTCTTCCAGCCCTGCGGCATCCGAGATCAGCACGACCTTGCCCTTGCGCGCCATCACCTCTTGCATGTTGCTGACGGTCTTGTCGAACAGCGTGTCACGGGGGGCCATGACCACCACCGGCACATGTTTGTCGATCAGCGCAATGGGCCCGTGTTTCAGTTCGCCCGACGCATAAGCTTCGGCGTGGATATAGCTGATTTCCTTGAGTTTCAAAGCGCCCTCAAGCGCCAGAGGATACATCAGACCACGCCCCAGGAACAGCACGTCGCGCGCCTCGGACAGGCGGCGGGCGGTGTTCTGCATCGCCGTGTTCTGCTCCAGCGCCGTGGTCATCAGCGCAGGCAGGCTGCGCAGGGCCGACACATGATCGGCCAGCGCCTCCTCGGACAACGTGCCCCGGTCCGACGCCGCCTTCAGCGCCAGCATCAGCAGCACGGTCAACTGGCAGGTGAACGCCTTGGTCGAGGCGACGCCCACTTCGATGCCCGCATGGATCGGCAGCGCCAGATCGCTTTCGCGCGCGATCGAGCTTTCGGGGACGTTGACCACCGACAGAATACGCGCGGCCTTGCCCTCGCAATAGCGCAGGGCGGCCAGCGTGTCGGCGGTTTCGCCCGATTGCGAGACAAACAGCGCCAGTGTGCGGTCGGGGATCGGCGGCTCGCGATAGCGGAATTCCGAGGCCACATCGACCTCGACCGGGATGCGTGCAATCTGCTCGAACCAGTATTTCGCGGTCAGACAGGCATAGTAGGCCGTGCCGCAAGCCACCAGCGTCAGCCGGTCGATGGCGGTGAAATCCACACCGGGGTCGGGCAGGGCGATGTGCCCGTCCGCGGTCAGGTAGTTGGCCAGCGCATTGCCGATCACCGTGGGCTGTTCCGCGATTTCCTTGGCCATGAAATGCTTGTGCCCGGCCTTGTCCACGCGTGCAGAATCAATCTGGATGGTCTTGATGGCGCGGTTGGCCAAATTGCCGTTGGCATCATGGATTTCCAGCGAGGTGCGTGTCAGCACCGCGCGGTCGCCTTCTTCCAGATAGGTGATGCGGTCGGTCAGCGGCGCCAGCGCGATGGCGTCCGAGCCTACGAACATTTCACCATCCCCGTGGCCGATGGCCAGGGGCGAACCCTTGCGCGCGGCGACAATCAGGTCGTCCTCGCCCTGAAACAGAAAGGCCAGCGCAAAAGCACCGTGCAACCGGTCCAGCGTCTGGTTCGCGGCCTCGACCGGACCTGCGCCCGCGTTCATGTACATTTGCGTCAGCAGGGCGACGGTTTCGGTGTCGGTCTCGGTCACGAACTGGAAACCGGCCTCGGCCAGTTCGGCGCGCAGCTCGCGAAAGTTCTCGATGATGCCGTTGTGCACCACGGCCACGGGGCCCGCCAGATGCGGGTGTGCGTTGGTGACCGAAGGCGCGCCGTGCGTGGCCCAGCGGGTGTGCCCGATGCCGGATTTGCCCGCCAGCGGCTCGTGCACCAGCAGGTCGCTCAGGTTCACCAGCTTGCCCACCGCGCGGCGGCGGTCCAGCGTGCCGTTGTTCACGGTGGCGATGCCCGCGCTGTCATAGCCGCGATATTCCAGACGCTTCAGCGCCTCGACCAGAATGGGGGCCACTTCGTGGTTGCCCAGAACGCCGACGATTCCGCACATATCAGTTGCCCCTTGTTTGTCTGGCCTTTTTGGCCCGCAGCATTTGCATCAGCTTGCGCGCCATGCCGGGTTTTTCGACCTGGTGGGCGCGGGCAATGGCCAGCGCGCCGTCTTCGACGTCGGATGTGATCACCGACCCCGAGGCTGTCATGGCTTCGTTGCCCACGGAAACGGGGGCAACCAGCATCGTGTTCGACCCGATAAAGGCGCGCGCGCCGATGTGGGTGTGGTGTTTCAGCACGCCGTCATAGTTGCAGGTGATGGTGCCGGCACCGATGTTGGCAGCAGCACCCACAAAGGCATCGCCGATATAGCTCAGGTGGTTGACCTTGGCGCCGGCGTCGATGGTGGCATTCTTGATCTCGACAAAGTTGCCGACCCGCACATCCTCTGCCAGTTCCGCACCGGGGCGCAGACGGGCATAGGGGCCGATAACCCCGCCGCGCGCCACGTGGCACCCTTCCAGATGCGAGAACGCGCGGATACGGGCACCGGATTCAACGGTCACTTCGGGGCCGAAGAACACATGCGGCTCGATCACCGTGTCCCGCCCGATGAAGGTGTCATAGGAAAAATAGATGCTGGACGGGTCCAGCAGGGTTACGCCGTCCTCCATCGCAGCCGCCCGCGCGGTCTGTTGGAACAGCGCATCGGCGGCGGCCAGTTCGGCGCGCGAGTTGATGCCCAGCGTTTCCGCCTCGGGGCAGGTGACGACGCCGGCACTCAGACCACGCGCGCGGGCCAGCCCGATGATGTCGGGCAGGTAATATTCGCCCGCGGCATTGTCGTTGGTGACCGCGTCCAGCAGCGAAAACAGCGTGGCGGCGTCACAGGCAACAACGCCCGAATTGCACAGGGTAATCGCGCGCTCGGCCTCGGTGGCGTCCTTGAATTCCACAATGGCCTCAAGCACATCGCCCGCCATCTTCAGGCGGCCATAGCGGCCCGGATCAGCGGCTTCGAACCCCAGCACAACCACGTCCTGCGCCTCACGTGCCGCAATCATCGCTTCCAGCGTCTCGGGGCGCACGAAGGGCGTGTCGCCATACAGGACGATCACCGTGCCGTCGAACCCCTCCAGCGCTGCACGCGCCTGTTGCACCGCGTGGCCGGTGCCCAGTTGCTCCTCTTGCACGACGACCTGCACGTCCTCGTCATAGCCATGCACCGCCTGGGTCACCGCCTCGGCACCATGGCCTGCGACGACCACCATGCGCTCGGGTTCCTGCGACCGTGCCGCTTGCAGGGCGTGCACCAGCATGGGCGCGCCTGCGATGGGATGAAGGACCTTGGGGATGTCCGAATTCATCCGTGTGCCTTTGCCTGCGGCAAGGATGACCGTCGCGATGCTCATGCCAAATCTCTTTGTGTTCTTGGTGTGACCGTTTTATCCATCTTGCCATGCGGCGCAACCGTTGGCCCCATCAAACAAGATTGCTGGCCGTAACACGAACAATGACAGGACGGCAATGATCCGCCCATCAGGAGACAGGCATGACATCGGTAATCTTTGATCTGGACGGCACTTTGGCGGACACCAGCGGCGATTTGCTGGCCGCCGCGAACGTGTGTTTTCGCGATATGGGCGCGGGCGACGTGCTGACGGTGGCCGATGCGGGCGCGGCGCTGCGCGGCGGGCGGTCGATGCTGACGCTGGGCCTGCACCGCATCGGACGCTTCGACGAGGCGCTGGTCACCAAATATTATCCCGTGCTGCTCGAGGCCTATGACGGCGCGATTGACCATCACACGGTGATGTACCCCGGCGCGATGGAGGCCGTGGCCGCGATCAAGGCCGATGGCATCGCCGTGGGCATCTGCACCAACAAACCTGCCGGGCTGGCCGAGAAGCTGTTGCAATCGCTGGGTGTGCGCGATGCCTTTGCCTCGATGATCGGGGCTGACACATTGGCGGTGCGCAAACCCGATCCCGCACCGCTGTTCGCAGCAGCACGTCAGGCGGGCGGGTCCGATCACTGCATCCTGATCGGGGACAGCGACACCGACCGCAATACGGCACGGGCGGCGGGAGTGCCGTCGGTTCTGGTCACTTTCGGCCCCTCGGGCGAGGATATGGCCGCATTGAACCCCGAGGCATTGTTGAACGATTACGCCGACTTGCCCGCACTGGCGCGGCAGCTGCTGCGCGGCGAGGCCGCCGCATGACCGAGGTCTTCAAGGGCAGCTTTACCCAGCAGGAACCGATCCCCGAGGCCGGTATCAAGGCCGCAGTGCGCGTGATGCGCCACGGACGCCTGCACCGCTACAACACCGTGGGCGAGGAAGTGGCCGAGGCCGCGATGCTGGAACAGGAGTTTGCGGCACTGGTCGGCTCGCAATATTGTCTGGCGGTGGCCTCGGGCGGCTATGCCATGGCCACGGCGCTGCGGGCGGTGGGGGTGAAACCGGGCGACCGCGTGCTCTCCAACGCCTTTACGCTGGCGCCGGTGCCGGGGGCGATTGCCTCGCTGGGTGCTGTGCCGGTCTTTGTCGGCGTGACCGAGGATCTGACGATTGATCTGGAGGATCTGGACGCCAAGGGCGACACCGCCGACGTCCTGCTGCTCAGCCACATGCGCGGGCACATCTGCGACATGGACCGGCTGATGCAGATCTGCGATCGCCACGGCATTCAGGTGGTCGAGGATTGCGCGCACACGATGGGGGCCGCGTGGAACGGCGTGCCCTCGGGGCGGCACGGGGTGGTGGGGTGCTATTCCTGCCAGACCTACAAACATGTGAACGCGGGCGAGGGCGGCCTGCTGGTCACGGACGACGCCGAGATCGCGGCGCGCGCGGTGATGCTGTCGGGCAGCTATATGCTCTACGAACGCCATCTGGCTGCACCGGACGCCGAAGTGTTCGCGGACCTGCGCTATACCACGCCCAATATCTCGGGCCGTATGGACAACCTGCGCGCCGCTATCCTGCGCCCGCAACTGGCCAATCTGGACACGCAATGCGCCCGCTGGAATGACCGTTACAAGGTGCTCGAAGACGGTGTGCGCGGCACGCCGGGGCTTAAAATCGTTGAACGGGCAGCGGTCGAGCGCATTGTCGGCTCGTCCTTCCAGTTCCTGCTGCTGGACTGGAAGGCAGACGACATTCTGGCGGTTCTGAAACGCTGCGCTGCGCGCGGGGTCGAGCTGAAGTGGTTCGGAGCACCTGAACCCACCGCATTCACGTCGAAATACGACAGCTGGCGCTATGCTGCGTCCGAGGCAATGCCCGCCACGGACAGGGTGCTGGCGGGCATTGTGGACATGCGCGTGCCGCTGACCTTCTCGCTGGACGATTGCGCGCTGATCGCACGGATCATCCGGAGTGAAGTGTCAGCGGTGTTTCAGGCGGCCAGCGTCTAGCTTTCTGGCTGTCCCAAACCACATGCGGGAAAGGAATGCGGCCGTTCGTGTCTGGCGCAGCGAACGGCGGGAATGAGTCCTTTCCGTATTCCCCCGCTCCGTATTCCCCCGCGCGGAATCAAGGCCGCAGGCCGCCGCGCATCGCCGGGCCGTCCGCCGGCACGGCGATTTGGCTGCTGTTGTGTGTTACCGCCAGTTATGAATGTGCTTGGCTGCCATAAAGTGCCAGTCACAAAGGTCGGATCGCCGCACCACGGCCCGACGATGCGCGGCTTCGCGTTCCATTTCAAAAGTCGGCTCCGTCCGCACTCTCGGCCTTGGGGCATCCCGTTCCCAACGTCCGGTGTTGGATCGTAAATGCTCGGCATGCGACACCCGCCATCACTCCGCCCCATACAGCGGCACCGTGGACATGCTGACCTTGGCGCTGCCTTCGGTCAGTTCCCGTGCGTGGGCCACATAGATCAGCGTCTGGTTCGCCTCGTCAAAAATCCGCTTCACCCGCAGGGATTTGAACACGATGGACCGCGAGGTGCGAAACACGTCCTCGCCTTCCTCGCTGCGGTCGATGTCACCGATCTTGATCGGGCCGGTCTGGCGGCAGGAAATCGATGAATTCGACGGATCCTCGAACCAGTTGCCGTTGGCCAGCCGGTCGATCAGCCCGCGGTCGAAATAGGCGATGTGACAGGTCACACCGCTAACCTCGGGATCGGGGATCGCCTCGATCACGATGTCATTGCCTGCCCAGTCGACGCCAATCTCGCCCACTTGTTCAGCCTGCGCCGCAGCGCCAATTCCCAGCGCCGCGACGGTGATCCATGTGCCCAGACGCTTCAAAACGTAAGAACCCCGTGATCGCCCATGTCGGGCTTGGCGTCGGTCAGGTTGGCCTTGGCGATCTCGAACAGGAATTTCGCGCCGCCATCAGTGGCCCAAACCTCGGCCTTGGACAGGGTCATGCGCACCAGGCACACGTCGGGGTCTTTCTGCCCCCCTTCAAACCAGGCATCGGCAACGGGCGACCACAGGTCATCCAGCACCTTTGGGTCGGTCACGACGTCCAGCGCGCCCTCGACCGTGGCATAGAGTTTGTTGTGCTGGCAGGCGACCAGATAGGTGGCGGCGCTGGCTTTTTTCGCGGCATCGGCAATGTCGGTGCCGTGGGCGGTGATGAACCACAGCGCCGTGCGGTCGTCATCGTGCAGCGTGTGCGACATGGGGCGGGCGCGGTCCGTCGGCGTGGCCAGCATACCGGCATTGATGTCGCCGATGCGGTCCCAGAATGTGTCGTTCAGCTCGGATTGGGTGGCATGATCTTTCATGGCGGTCTCCTGTTTCCTGAAGTGTCGGCAGACCAACGCCCGATCACAAAGCTTGTTCCATGGCCGCGATGGTGATCAGACTTGACCAGACAGGGGGCGGGGATGTAAGTAATGAACAAGCGTTCAATAACGGGAGGGATGCGCCGATGTTTACCCATTCAATGACCTTCGATCTGGGCGAGGATGCCAACAGCCTGCGCGAGATGGTGCACCGCTGGGCGCAAGAGCGCGTGCGCCCGATGGCGCAAGAGATCGACCAGACCAATGAATTCCCCCCCGCTTTGTGGACAGAGATGGGCGAACTGGGCCTGCTGGGCATCACCGTCGAGGAGGAATTCGGCGGCTCGGGCATGTCTTACCTAGCGCACACCGTCGCGGTTGAAGAAATCGCGCGGGCGTCGGCCTCGGTCTCGCTGTCCTATGGCGCGCATTCGAACCTGTGCGTGAACCAGATCAAACTGAACGGCACGCCCGAGCAAAAGGCGAAATACCTGCCCGGTCTGGTCAGCGGCAAACACGTGGGCGCACTGGCGATGTCCGAACCGGGTGCGGGCAGCGATGTGGTCAGTATGAAACTGCGCGCCGAAAAGCGGAACGATCACTTTCGCCTCAGCGGCAACAAATACTGGATCACCAACGGCCCCGACGCCGACACGCTTGTGGTCTATGCCAAGACAGACCCCGATGCAGGCAGCCGTGGCATCACTGCCTTCCTGATCGAAAAGGATATGGCGGGTTTTTCAACTTCGCCGCATTTCGACAAGCTGGGGATGCGCGGCAGCAACACCGCCGAGCTGATCTTTGATGGCGTCGAAGTGCCGTTTGAAAACATCCTTGGCGAAGAGGGCAAGGGCGTTGCCGTGCTGATGTCGGGTCTGGATTACGAACGTGTCGTGCTGGCGGGCATCGGCCTGGGCATCATGGCCGCCTGTCTGGACGAGGTCATGCCCTATGTGTCCGAGCGCAAGCAATTCGGCCAGCCCATCGGGAACTTCCAGCTGATGCAGGGCAAGATCGCCGATATGTACACCGCGATGAACAGCGCGCGGGCCTACGTCTACGAGGTGGCGCGCGCCTGCGACCGTGGCACCGTGACGCGGCAGGACGCGGCGGCGTGCTGTCTCTATGCATCCGAACAGGCGATGGTGCAGGCGCATCAGGCGGTGCAGGCGCTGGGCGGGGCAGGGTTTTTGTCCGACAGCCCCGTCAGCCGTATTTTCCGCGATGCCAAGCTGATGGAAATCGGGGCGGGCACCTCGGAAATCCGCCGGATGCTGATCGGGCGCGAGTTGATGGGGGCGATGGCCTGACACGGCACTCGGGGAGGAGGCGGAGATGGACCGGCTGTTGGACCTTGGGACGAAAGAGACGGTGCTGCACGCCAGCCTGCCTGCGCTGGTCGAGGTTCTGGAATGGATCGCGGCGGGCATCGACCTGTTTGCGATCCTGCTGCTGGTCATCGGTGCTGCGCGTTTCATGGCCGGGTTCATCCGCGCCGAGCTGTACCGCGACAGCGGCCAGCGTCTGCGCACCTCGAACCGTGCGCGGCTGGAGCTGGGCAATTACATCCTTGCGGGGCTGGAGCTGTTTATCGTCTCGGACGTGATCCACACCGCGCTTAGCCTGGCGGCGACCGACCTGATCTTCTTGTTGCTGCTGGTGATCATCCGGTCGATCACCTCGTATTTTCTGGACCGCGAGCTGTCGGAGCTGCGGCAAGAGCTGGGCGATGATCCGCGCTAGGCCCGCATCCCTGCGGCCACGCTGGCTGTATTGGATGCCACTGGCGGTGGTGACGATCTGCGCGGCGCTCTGGCTGTTCCGGCTGGGCTGGATCGCGGCGCACGTGGATGAAAGCGCGCTGCTGGACCATTACGCGCGGCTCTACGTGGCCGAAACCGGAGAGGGCGCACGGCTGAGCGATTGCGTGGGGCGACCGGGACAGGGTGACGGTGTGCGGCTGGTGATCAGCTGTGCGGCACCGGACGGCGGAAAACGGGTCTATGCGATTGGCCGCTTTGGCGGGCTGCTGGAACAGATTCCTGCGCCGGGGGATGCGTCGAAAACATAGGCGGCCGCGTTAAGCCGTCAGACGACAACAAAGGATTGAAAATGCTTCTGAAACGAACCTTGATCGCGGCCATTCTGGCCAGCCCTGTAACCCCGCTGGCGGCGCAGGACCTGACGTTCAGCACAGACATCACCGCATCGTGCCTGGCGCATACCCCCGATATGGCAGGGCAGATGGCGTGCATCGGCGAATCCGCCAACGCCTGCATGGAGGACACGCCCGGTGGCTCGTCCACCGCGGCCATGTCCGGCTGCCTGGACCGCGAGTTGCAGTATTGGGATGCCAAACTGAACGAAAACTATGGCGCGGCCCTCAAACGGGCACGCGAAGCGGACGAATACGTCGACGGCACACCCTCTGCAACGGCACTGCGCGAGATGCAGCGGGCGTGGATACCCTTCCGCGATGCGACCTGCGATTACGAGCGGTCGCAATGGGGCGGTGGCACGGGGGGCGGTCCGGCCACCTATAGCTGCCTGATGCGGCTGACCGGACAGCAGGCGCTGTATCTGGCCAACAGCGGGATTGGTGAGTGAGCTCTCTGCCCAACATAGCGCGGACCTGTCTGGACCATGACCCGCAGGCGGTGGCGATCATCGACCTGTCGGACGGGCCGCGCCGTGATGTGCGCTATGGTGAACTGGCGGAAATGGTCGACGGCATCGCGCGCTATCTGGCACAGCACGTTCAGGCGGGCGACCGCGTGGGCGTGCTGCTCAGCCAGACGCCGTGGTGTGCGGCGGCGCATCTGGCGATTTGGAAGATCGGTGCAATTTCGGTGCCCCTGTTCAAGCTGTTCCAGCGCGATGCGCTGGCGGCGCGGGTGGGCGATGCCGGTGCTGCTCTGGTGCTGACCGATGCCGAAGGGGCGGCGTTGCTGGGCGATCTGGCAACCCCGGTGATCGCCACGACCTGCGGAGTTGCGGGCAGCCCGGTGGACTATGCGCCGGGCGGGGCCGATGTGCCCTGTGTGCTGATCTACACCTCGGGCACCACCGGCACGCCCAAGGGGGCGTTGCACGGGCACGGCGTGCTTGAGGGGCATCTGGCGGGCGTCAGCGCCAGCCACGACCATCTGGGCCAGCCGGGCGATTGCCTGTGGACCCCCGCCGACTGGGCGTGGATCGGCGGGCTGTTCGATGTGCTGATGCCGGGGCTGCGGTTGGGCGTGCCCGTCGTCGCTGCCCGTATGCCGAAATTCGACGTGGACCGCTGCGCGCAGATCGTGGCCGAGGGCCACGTGCGCAACGTGTTTTTCCCGCCCACGGCCTTGCGGATGCTGAAAGCGGCAGGGGCGCAACTGTCCGGCCTGCGCTCCGTCGCCAGCGGGGGCGAGCCGCTGGGCGCCGAGATGCTGGCCTGGGGGCGGGATGCCTTTGGCTTGCAGATCAACGAATTTTACGGCCAGACCGAATGCAACATGGTCGCCAGCAGCTGCGCCGCCGATTTCCCGCCGCGCCCGGGATGCATCGGCAAACCGGTGCCCGGCTTTGACATCGCGGTGATCGACGACGCGGGCCAGCCCACCGACGCAGAGGGCGACATCGCCATCCGCCGCGGCGCGCCCAGCATGATGCTGCGCTATTGGCAGCGGCCCGAGGCGACGGCGGAAAAGTTTCGCGGCGACTGGATGCTGACCGGCGACCGTGGCCTGTGGGAGGGTGACTATCTGCGGTTCAAAGGCCGCGAGGACGATGTGATCACCTCGTCCGGCTACCGCATCGGCCCTGCCGAGATCGAAGATTGCCTGCTGACCCATAGGGACGTCGCCACCGTCGGCGTTGTCGGCAAACCCGACCCGATGCGCACCGAGATCGTCAAGGCCTATGTGGTGCTGAATGAGGGGGCCACGGTGACGGAAGTGGACCTGCAAGACTACGTCAAGGCGCGTCTGGCGCAATATTCATACCCGCGCGAAATCGCATTCGTCGATGCGCTTCCGATGACGGTGACGGGCAAAGTGATCCGCAAGGCGCTGCGTGCGCAAGCGGTGGCAGAAACTGGGAAAGGGACGGCATGAAACTGACGTCACAGATTTTGACTTCTTCGGCTGACTTCAAGGCCAACCAGCAGGCGCACGAGGCAGCCTTGCAGCAGATCCAGGAGGCGGCGCAGGCGGCCACGCTGGGCGGCGGCGAACGGTCGCGGGAGCGGCATGTGAAACGCGGCAAGATGCTGCCGCGCGAGCGGGTGGCGAACCTGCTGGACCCCGGCAGCCCGTTTCTGGAGGTCGGCGCGACAGCCGCCCACGGCATGTACGGCGGCGATGCCCCCGGCGCGGGCGTGATCACCGGCATTGGCCGTGTGATGGGCCGCGACGTGATGGTCGTGTGTAACGACGCCACGGTAAAGGGCGGCACCTATTACCCGATGACGGTCAAGAAACACCTGCGCGCGCAGGAGATCGCCGAGGCGAACCATCTGCCGTGCATCTACCTGGTGGACAGCGGCGGCGCGAACCTGCCCAATCAGGATGAGGTTTTTCCCGACCGCGACCACTTTGGCCGTATCTTTTTCAATCAGGCGCAGATGAGTGCGAAAGGCATCCCGCAGATTGCTGTCGTGATGGGATCATGTACGGCAGGCGGGGCCTATGTGCCTGCCATGTCCGACGTGACGATCATTGTGCGCGATCAGGGCACGATCTTTCTGGCAGGCCCCCCGCTGGTCAAGGCCGCGACGGGCGAGGTGGTCAGCGCCGAGGATCTGGGCGGCGGCGACGTGCACACGCGCCTGTCGGGGGTGGCGGACTATCTGGCCGAGGATGACACACATGCGCTGGCTTTGGCCCGCCGCGCGGTGGGATCGCTGGAAGGTGCGGCGTCGCGTCTGACGGCGGGCGCGGTCAGCTATGACGAGCCTGCCTATGATCCGGCGGAACTGCTGGGGGTGGTCCCTGCGGATGCGCGCACGCCCTACGACATCCGCGAGGTGATCATGCGGCTGGTGGATGGCAGCGTGTTCGATGAATTCAAATCCCGTTTCGGTGAAACGCTGGTCTGCGGCTTTGCCCACGTCAAAGGCACGCCTGTGGGCATCATCGCCAACAACGGGGTGCTGTTTTCCGAAGCCGCGCAAAAGGGCGCGCATTTTGTCGAGCTGTGTTCGCAGCGCAAAATCCCGCTGGTGTTCCTGCAAAACATCACCGGTTTCATGGTGGGCCGCAAATACGAAAACGAAGGCATCGCGCGCCACGGGGCCAAGATGGTGACGGCGGTGGCAACCACGTCGGTGCCGAAAATCACCATGCTGGTCGGCGGATCGTTCGGGGCGGGCAACTACGGCATGGCGGGGCGCGCCTATTCGCCGCGTTTCCTGTGGACCTGGCCCAACAGCCGCATCAGCGTCATGGGCGGCGCACAGGCGGCCGGGGTGCTGGCCACGGTCAAACGCGACGGCATGGAAGCACGCGGCGAGACATGGAGCGCCGAGGACGAGCAGGCGTTCAAACAGCCCACGATTGATATGTTCGAGGAACAGTCCCACCCGCTTTATGCCAGCGCACGGCTGTGGGACGACGGGGTGATCGACCCGCGCAAAAGCCGCGACGTGCTGGACCTGAGCCTGCGCGCCAGCCTGAATGCGCCGATCGAAGACACGCGCTTTGGTCTGTTCCGCATGTGAGCTTTGCCGGCGGAGGACGGGGGCCAGCCCCCGGACCCCCGGGATATTTTTGGCCAAAAGAAATGGCCCAGTGAAAGATTTAGAGGACGGGAATGATGTTTGACACGATCCTGATTGCGAACCGCGGCGAGATTGCCTGTCGGGTGATGGAAACGGCGCAGGCCATGGGTGTTGCCTGTGTGGCGGTCTATTCGGATGCGGATGCGGGGGCCAAGCATGTGGCGATGGCTGACCGCGCCGTGCACATTGGCGGGTCGGCCCCGTCGGAAAGCTATTTGCGCGGCGATGTGATCATTCGCGCGGCTTTGGACACAGGCGCGCAGGCGATCCATCCCGGCTATGGGTTCCTGTCCGAGAACCCCGATTTCGTCGAGGCGGTCGAGGCGGCGGGACTGGTCTTTATCGGCCCGTCGGCCAGCGCGATCCGTGCCATGGGTCTGAAAGATGCGGCCAAGGCGCTGATGGTCGAGGCAGGCGTGCCCGTGGTGCCCGGCTATCACGGGGCGGACCAGTCGGATGATCTGCTGGCGGCAGAGGCCGAGAAGATCGGCTATCCGGTGCTGATCAAGGCCGTCGCGGGCGGCGGCGGCAAGGGGATGCGTCAGGTCGACACGGCGGCGGGCTTTCAGGAGGCGCTGGCCTCGGCGCGGTCCGAAGCCAAGACCGCCTTTGGCAATGCCGATGTGCTGGTCGAGAAATTCGTCAGCAAGCCGCGCCATATCGAGGTGCAGGTCTTTGGCGACGGCAGCCGTGCGGTGCATCTGTTCGAACGCGATTGTTCGCTGCAGCGCCGTCACCAGAAGGTGATCGAAGAGGCACCGGCCCCCGACATGACGCCCGAGATACGCGCGGCCATGGGCGCGGCGGCTGTGCGCGCCGCCGAGGCCATCGGTTACGCGGGCGCGGGCACGGTCGAATTCATCGTGGACGGCTCGGACGGGCTGAACGCTGACGGGTTTTTCTTCATGGAGATGAACACGCGGTTGCAGGTGGAACACCCCGTAACCGAGGCGATCACCGGCGTTGATCTGGTGGAATGGCAATTGCGCGTCGCGGCGGGCGAGGCGCTGCCGGCGGCGCAAGAGGAGCTGGGCATCAGCGGCCACGCCTTCGAGGCACGGCTTTACGCAGAGGATGTGCCCAAAGGGTTCCTGCCCGCGACCGGCACGCTGACGCATCTGCAGTTCCCCGACGGGTGCCGCGCCGACAGCGGCGTGCGGGCGGGCGATGTGATCAGCCCGTTTTACGATCCGATGATCGCCAAGGTGATCGTGCACGGCCCCACCCGCGACGTCGCACTGGCGCGAATGCGGGCGGCGCTGGCGGGCACGCAGGTGGGCGGCACGGTGACCAACCTTGCGTTTCTGGGCGCGCTGGCAGGCCACAAGGGCTTTGGCCGGGGCGAGGTGGACACCGGGCTGATCGCGCGTGATCTGGACGATCTGGTGGCGGCTCCGCAGGCCGCGCCGCGTCACGCAGTGGCGGCGGGGATGGTGGCGCTGGGGCTGGACCGGCCTGCGGCGGACACGGGATTTGCCCTGTGGGCACCGCTGCGGCGCAGCCTGACGCTGGTGCATGGCGACGCGGATATTGCCCTGACGGTGGATGTGGCGGGACCGGCGGCGCAGGACTGGACCGTGGACGGTACCGCCGTCGCGGTGCGCCGGGTTGGCGCCTTCTGGCAGATCGACGGGCAGGCCGCGCCGGATGTGGCGCAGGCAGGCGCGCAGATCACCGTCTTTGACGGCTATGGACTTGCCTATACCGTTGTTGACCCGCTGGAGCGCGCCAGTGCCGCAGGCGGCGATGGCAACCTGATCGAAGCGCCGATGCCGGGGCTGGTGCGGGCGCTGTTCGCCAAGGCAGGGCAGGCGGTCAAGGCGGGTGAACGGCTGGCCGTGCTTGAGGCGATGAAGATGGAGCACAGCCTGCTGGCCATCCGCGACGGCGTGGTGGCCGAGGTGCTGGTGGAAGAAGGCGCGCAGGTCGAGGCCGGCGCGGCACTGGTGCAATTGGAACCGGAAGCCTAGGCTGGTTTCAGCAAGGGAGGAATTGCCATGAGTCTGGGTGCCTGTGAGATTTTCGAAGTCGGTCCACGTGACGGATTGCAGAACGAAGCCAAAGAGATTTCGGTGGCCGACAAGGTCAAGCTGGTTGATATGCTCAGCCGCGCCGGTTTCAGCCGCATCGAATGCGCGTCATTCGTCAGCCCCAAGTGGGTGCCGCAGATGGCGGGCAGCGCCGAGGTTTTGGCGGGAATCACCCGTGGCGACGGCATCCGCTATGCGGCGCTGACCCCCAACATGCGCGGGTTCGAGGATGCGCAGGCGGCGGGCGCGGACGAGATCGCGGTTTTTGCCTCGGCCTCGGAAGGGTTCTCCAAGGCCAATATCAACGCGACCATCGCGGAATCGCTGGAACGGTTCGCCCCGATGATTGAGGCCGCGCGCCATATTGATCTGCCGGTGCGGGGCTATGTGTCCTGCGTGGTGGAATGTCCCTATGACGGGCCCGTCGCGCCGCAGGCGGTGGCCGATGTGGCCGACAAGCTGTTCGGCATGGGCTGTTACGAGATCAGCCTGGGCGACACCATTGGCAAGGGCACGCCCGATGCGGTGGCGCGGATGCTGCTGGCGGTGCGTGACGTGGTGCCTGCGGGACGGCTGGCCGGGCATTTCCATGACACCAACGGGCGCGCGATGGACAACATCGACGCGGCGCTGGCGATGGGCCTGCGGGTGTTCGACGCGGCGGTGGGTGGTCTGGGCGGTTGTCCCTATGCCCCCGGCGCGTCCGGCAACGTGGCGACCGAAGCGGTGGCGGCGCATCTGAAGCGGCTGGGCTATCAGACCGGGCTGGATGCGGATGTGATCGCCGAGGCGGCAGCCTTTGCGCAGAGCCTGCGCAGCTAAAGACGTACGAAAAGGACGGGAATATGTACAAGACGATTTCGATCGAGGTGGACGCACGCGGTGTGGCCACGCTGACGCTGGACCGCGCGGAGAAGCACAACGCGATGTCGGCACAGATGCTGGCCGATCTGACCGAGGCTGCAGGGGCGCTGGGCGCGGACGATGCGGTGCGCGTGGTGGTGCTGACCGGTGCGGGCAAATCGTTCTGTGCGGGCGGCGATCTGGACTGGATGCGCGAACAGATGGCCGCCGATCCCGAGACACGGGCGCGCGAGGCAGGCAAGCTCGCACATATGTTGCAGGCGCTGAACACAATGCCCAAGCCGCTGATCGGCATGGTGCAGGGCAATGCATTCGGCGGTGGCGTCGGCATGGCGTCGGTCTGTGACATCGCGCTGGGTGCGGATCACCTGAAGATGGGCCTGACCGAAGTACGTCTGGGCATTATTCCCGCCACCATCGGCCCCTATGTGATCGCCCGCATGGGCGAGGGGCGCGCGCGGCGGGTGTTCTTTTCGGGGCGTCTGTTTGACGCGTCCGAAGCGGTGGAACTGGGCCTGCTGGCGCGGGTGGTGCCTGGCAGTGATCTGGCCGAAGCGGTCGAGGCGGAAGTGCTGCCCTATCTCAGCACCGCGCCGGGGGCCGTCGCCTCGGCCAAGGCGCTGGCACGTTCGCTTGGGCCGCGCATTGATGCGGGAACCATCGATATGACCATTCAGGCGCTGAAAGACCGCTGGGAAACGGAGGAAGCCGCCGAAGGCATCGGTGCGTTTTTCGACAAACGCAAGGCGGCGTGGATGGGGTGAGGGGCTGCGGCCATGATCCGGAGCAGGGACTTGCGGGCAGGGCGCGGGCTGCACCTTGTGGCACGCGGCATCAATATCCCTTGCTTGATCTCTCCTGCTTCGTTTGACAAACCTCCCGTACGAGCCATCTGGTTGCAGTAACCAGAACACATCCCAAAGCGGACGGGTCCGGCTGCCTGTCGGGCGATGGACCCCGCTGACCCATCCACATAGCAAAGGAGCGCTTTATGGCACTTCACTGGATCGCACTCATGATCATCCTGCCCTTCGCGGGGGCGTTTATCTACGCGGGCATCCATGAATATCTGCGCTACAATTCCCAAGGCAAAGCAAGTTACGGGCTGGTCTACAACGAAGAGACCGGAACCACCCACGTCACCGGCATTGCCGAGGACGAAGAGGCCTATGATCCCGAGGACTTTGACCCCAACGACTATACCAATCCCGAGGCCAGGACAGGCTCCGAGGATGCGGACAGGGACAAATCCTGAGCCGCGCAGGGGACGGGGGGCTTTCGGGGCCCCAAACTGCCCGCCTCTCGGTTGACCCCGCCGCACGCGCGGCGTAAACCTGCACCAATCTCCGGGGCCGCGCGATCTGATGCGCCGGCAAAGCAAAGGAACCACACGTGGACGAGATGCTGCGCGAATACCTTCCGATTCTGGTGTTTCTGGCCGTTGCCATTGCACTGGGCCTGATTCTGATCCTCGCCGCGCTGGTCATCGCCGTGCGCCGTCCCGACCCCGAAAAGGTCAGCGCCTATGAATGCGGGTTCAACGCATTCGACGATGCGCGGATGAAATTCGATGTGCGGTTCTACCTGGTGTCGATCCTGTTCATCATCTTCGATCTGGAAATCGCCTTCCTGTTTCCCTGGGCTGTCGCGTTCAAGGACATCAGCATGACAGGCTTCTGGTCGATGATGGTTTTCCTGGGCGTTCTGACCGCAGGATTTGCCTATGAGTGGAAAAAAGGCGCGCTTGAGTGGCAGTAAGCCACGGGTAAGCCAGAATTGAAAAGCCGCCCCGCACGGGCGGCTTTTGTCATTTCAAGCAAGCAGGGGCACAAACGGGTTATTCTGCAAGCACCCCATCGAACGGGCCTGCTTTTTCCGGGGGGACATGCGACCATGTCGCGTTGACGCTCTGGCAGGGCTGGGCTACACCCGAGAACAACATGCGGGTCGGCGGAAATTCGCACCCCGTCATCCCGACAAAACGCTGGAGCGAAGCGCATATGTCAATTGCCACATCACCGAACGCTGCGGGGGCCGACCGCGAGGTCGCAACCCAGAGCCTGAACGCCGAGTTGCAGGACAAGGGCTTTCTGCTGACCTCGACCGAGGATCTGATCAACTGGGCCCGCACCGGCAGCCTGCACTGGATGACATTCGGTCTGGCGTGCTGCGCGGTCGAGATGATGCACACGTCGATGCCACGCTATGATCTGGAACGGTTCGGCACCGCGCCGCGCGCGTCTCCACGCCAGTCGGATCTGATGATCGTCGCGGGCACGCTGACCAACAAGATGGCACCGGCCCTGCGCAAGGTCTACGATCAGATGCCCGAGCCGCGTTACGTGATCTCGATGGGGTCCTGCGCCAATGGCGGCGGCTATTATCACTACAGCTATTCGGTGGTGCGCGGTTGCGACCGCATCGTGCCGGTGGACATCTACGTGCCGGGCTGCCCGCCCACGGCCGAGGCGTTGCTGTACGGGATCATGCAATTGCAGCGCAAGATGCGCCGCACGGGGACAATCGTCCGCTGAGCCGGACGGGGATTGCTGTCCGCCACGGCGGGCAGGGGCGCGGCAGGGTCCGCGCCAGACAGACAGACTTCGGGTAAGGATAACCGATGAGCGATGCACTGAAAGAACTGGGAACCTACATCGAGGCCAAGCGGCCGGGCTGCGTTCTGACCTGGGACGTCAGCCACGGCGAGCTGAACCTTGATATCACGCCCAACAACATCGTGGGGCTGGTCGAGTTCCTGAAAAACGACGCAACCTGCCGGTTCTCGTCGCTGGTCGACATCACGGCGGTGGACTACACGGGCCGCGCCAAGCGGTTCGATGTCGTCTATCACTTCCTCAGCATGTACCAGAACCACCGCATCCGCCTGCGCGTGTCGGTGCGCGAGGATGCGATGGTGCCGTCGATCACATCCGTGCACCCCTCAGCCGACTGGTTCGAGCGCGAGGTGTTCGACATGTTCGGCATCCTGTTCTCGGGCCATCCCGACCTGCGCCGCATCCTGACCGACTATGGCTTTCGCGGCTATCCGCTGCGCAAGGATTTCCCGACCACGGGCTACACCGAGGTCCGCTATGACGAGGCGCAAAAGCGCGTGGTTTACGAGCCCGTCAGCCTGGTTCAGGAATACCGCCAGTTCGATTTCATGTCCCCCTGGGAGGGTGCGGAATACATCCTGCCCGGCGATGACAAGGTCGCGCCGGACGGTCACGTGAGCAAGGATGCCAAGTGATGGGTGGCGTCTGGTGGCTGATACTGTCGGCGCTGACGATCATTCCGATGATCAAGCTGCTGCCGTTCTTTGGCATCAATAAATACTGGTCTGCGGTCTGTCTGATCCCGTTCGGCACCATTGCGTTGCTGTGGTGGATCGGGCTGCGCCTGCAAGAGCTGGAGAAGCGCTGATGGGCGCGGTTTTGTATCCATATAATGATATTGTCGCGCCCGACATGGGCGCGTTGCCGCTGCGGTGGCAGGAACATATGCAGGAGAGAGCGCGATGATGGACGGCTCCAAAGGTTTCGAAGACGCCCTGACGGGCGAGCAGAAAATCCGCAACTTCAACATCAACTTCGGGCCTCAGCACCCGGCGGCACACGGCGTGTTGCGGCTGGTGCTGGAGCTGGACGGCGAGATTGTCGAACGCTGCGATCCGCACATCGGCCTGCTGCACCGTGGCACTGAAAAGCTGATGGAAAGCCGGACGTACCTGCAAAACCTGCCCTATTTCGACCGGCTGGATTACGTGGCGCCGATGAACCAGGAACACGCCTGGTGTCTGGCCATCGAAAAGCTGACCGGCGTCGAGGTGCCGCGCCGCGCGTCGCTGATCCGCGTGCTCTATTCCGAGATCGGGCGCGTGCTGAACCACCTGCTGAACGTGACCACGCAGGCGATGGACGTCGGCGCGCTGACCCCGCCGCTGTGGGGCTTTGAAGAGCGCGAAAAGCTGATGATCTTCTACGAGCGGGCCTGTGGCGCACGTTTGCACGCGGCCTATTTCCGCCCCGGCGGTGTGCATCAGGATCTGCCCGACGCGCTGCTGGACGATATCGAACAATGGGCGCATGAATTCCCCGCCGTTCTGGCTGACATCGACGGGCTGCTGACCGAAAACCGCATCTTCAAACAGCGCAACGCCGACATTGGCGTGGTGACCGAAGAGGATATTCTCGAATACGGCTTTTCCGGCGTGATGGTGCGCGGCTCTGGCCTGGCCTGGGATTTGCGCCGGTCGCAGCCCTATGAATGCTATGACGAGTTCGATTTCCAGATCCCCGTGGGCAAGAACGGCGACTGCTACGACCGCTACCTTGTGCGCATGGAAGAGATGCGCCAGTCGGTCAGCATCATCAAGCAGGCCATCGCCAAGCTGCGCGAGGCCACCGGCGACATTCTGGCCCGTGGCAAGATCACCCCGCCCAGCCGGACGGATATGAAAACCTCGATGGAAAGCCTGATCCACCACTTCAAGCTTTATACCGAAGGGTTCCACGTGCCCGCGGGCGAAGTGTACTGCGCCGTCGAGGCCCCCAAAGGCGAATTCGGTGTCTATCTTGTGGCCGATGGCAGCAACAAGCCCTACCGCGCCAAGATCCGCGCGCCCGGGTTCCTGCACCTTCAGGCGATGGACCACATCAGCCGTGGCCACCAATTGGCCGACGTTGCCGCGATCATCGGCACCATGGATGTCGTGTTCGGAGAGATTGACCGGTGATGTTGTCCCCGGTCATCCCTGCACTTCATCTTGCCCGTAAAACTCCCGCCGGAGGCTCCCACCTCTGCCACGCGAACCGAAAGTCGAACTGATGCTCCGCCGCTTGCACCCTGACCAACCCGAAAGCTTTGCCTTCACCCCCGCCAACCAGGCCTGGGCCGAGGCGCAGATCACCAAGTACCCTGAGGGCCGTCAGGCCAGCGCCATCATTGCGCTGCTGTGGCGTGCGCAAGAGCAAGAGGGCTGGCTGACTCGCCCCGCAATTGAATCCGTCTGCGAGATGCTGGGCATGGCCTATATTCGCGGGCTGGAAGTGGCGTCGTTCTACTTCATGTTCCAGCTGCAACCGGTTGGTTCCGTGGCACATATCCAGGTCTGCGGCACCACGTCATGCATGATCTGCGGCGCCGAGGACCTGATGGCGGTCTGCAAGAAAAAGATCGCCGCGAAACCGCACGAGCTGTCTGCGGACGGCAAGTTTTCGTGGGAAGAGGTCGAATGCCTGGGCTCTTGCGCCAACGCACCCATGGCCCAGATCGGCAAGGATTATTACGAGGATCTGACAACCGACCGCATGGCCGAGATCATCGACGAATTGGCCGCAGGCCGCGTGCCCGTGCCTGGCCCGCAAAACGGGCGCTATGCGTCCGAGCCGCTCAGCGGTCTGACCTCGCTGACCGAATACGACAGCGGCAAGACACAATATAACGCCAGCGCACAGCTTGCGACGGACATCGGCGACACCATCAAGCGCATCGACGGGACCGAAGTGCCGCTGACCGCACCGTGGCAGGGCAAGGCGGCCAATGCCTCCGGCAAACCGCCCGCCAAGCCCAAGACACGCACGGCCCCCTCTGCGCCTGTGACCGAAACCAAGGCCGAAGTGGCACCTGCGCCTGCGTCCGAAGCACAGTCCAAGGCCAAACCGCCACGTACCGAAGCGGAACCCACACCCGCAGCCGAGGCGGGTGCAGGCAAGAAGCCCCGCACCATGAAAGCGCCCCGCAAGGCCGGTGCCGACGATCTGAAGCTGATCAAGGGCGTCGGTCCCAAGCTGGAAGCGATGCTGAACGAGATGGGTTATTTCCATTACGACCAGATCGCCAAATGGGGTCCCGCAGAAGTGGAATGGGCCGATCAGAACCTTGTCGGCTTCAAGGGGCGCGTCAGCCGGGACAACTGGGTCGAACAGGCGGGCAAGCTGGCCGCCGGGGAACAGACCGAATTTTCCAACCGTGCCAAAAAGGACGGTATCTATAATAAATAAAAATTAATCAGGAGAGGGACCAAATGAACGAGAACACACAAATGCAGGATTGCACACGCAAGTGTTGGATGCTGTCGGCGATCGCGGGGGTGGTGATTGCCATCCTGATGATCGCCTTTGCGGGCTGGACATTCTTCAGCTCGATCCTTGCGGGGATCGTGATTTTTGTTGTTGGTGGCTTTCTCCTGAAATCCATGCTCTGCGGTGCGCTGGCCGATCAGGCGCAGGACACTGCGGCTCCAGCCCCGGCACCGGCTCCGACTCCGGCACAGGCTCCGACTCCGGCGCAGGCCGCGACTGCACCCAAGCCTGCCGCTGACACGGCCCCCGTGGCGGATGCTGCCGCACCAGAGGCTGAAAGCGTGGAACCGGCAGCGGTGGCTGCGGCACCTGCGCCCGCCGACAAGGTTCTGGTGAAACCCAGCGCCCGTCTGGCAGGTCAGGAAGAACTGGCCGCGCGCAAGGGCGATTGGAAATACGAAAAACCGGCAGAGGCGACACCGGCCAAGGCGACAGCAAAGGCGGCACCCGCCAAAAAGGCACCGGCCAAGAAGGCTCCCGCAGCCAAAGCAGCCGCAAACAAGGATGCTGCCGCCGCCGCGACCACGACGCGCGCGCCCGTGGCCGCCGATGGCAAGCCCGAGATGCTGGACGCCCCGCGCGAGGGCGGGCCGGATGATCTGAAACAGATCAAGGGCGTCGGCCCCAAGCTGGAAGGGCTGCTGAACGAAATGGGCATCTACCACTTTTCGCAGGTGGCCGGATGGCGCAAGAAAGAAGTCGAATGGGCCGATCAGAACCTTGTGGGGTTCAAAGGTCGGGTCAGCCGTGATGAATGGGTCAAACAGGCCAAGGTGCTGGCCAAAGGTGGCAGCACGGAGTTTTCGAATAAGGTCAAGAAAGGCGGCGTTTACTAAACGCCGACAGATTTGATGCAGGGTCAGGATAGCACAAACAAGACAGGGCAGCGCCTGGCGCTGTGGATTGTCGGCGTGGCGCTTTTCTGGCTTGGCACGACAATCGCAGGGGGCTACCTCGGCTGGACCAGCCGGACGCAGGCTCTTTTTGACCTCGCAGCGCTTGCCGGTTTCGGCTGGGCGTTGTGGACGGGTTTCAACATCTGGCGTGCGCGCCGGCAAGACAAAGGCTGAACGGACATGTTGCAGGACAAGGACCGGATCTTTACCAACCTCTACGGTATGCACGACCGCACGCTGAAAGGCGCGCAGGCGCGTGGCCACTGGGATGGTACGGGCGCGATCATCAAGAAGGGGCGTGACTGGATCATTTCCCAGATGAAAGACAGCGGCCTGCGCGGACGCGGTGGGGCGGGTTTCCCGACCGGTCTGAAATGGTCGTTCATGCCCAAGGAAAGCGACGGTCGCCCGGCCTATCTGGTGGTGAACGCGGACGAATCCGAACCGGGCACCTGCAAGGACCGCGAGATCATGCGCCACGATCCGCACACGCTGATCGAGGGTTGCCTGATCGCGTCGTTCGCGATGAACGCCAACGCCTGCTATATCTATATTCGCGGCGAATACATCCGCGAGCGCGAAGCCCTGCAAGCGGCCATCGACGAATGCTATGACGCAGGTCTGGTGGGCAAGAACGCCGCGAAATCCGGTTGGGATTTCGACATCTACGTGGCCCACGGTGCCGGCGCCTATATCTGTGGCGAGGAAACCGCGCTGCTGGAAAGCCTTGAAGGCAAGAAGGGCATGCCCCGGATGAAGCCGCCGTTCCCTGCGGGCGCGGGTCTGTATGGCTGCCCGACCACGGTGAACAACGTCGAATCCATCGCCGTGGTGCCGACGATCCTGCGCCGCGGGCCGGACTGGTTCTCGTCCTTTGGTCGCCCCAACAACGCGGGCACCAAGCTGTTTGCGATCAGCGGTCACGTGAACAACCCCTGCGTCGTAGAAGAGGCGATGTCGATCACGTTCGAAGAACTGATCGAAAAACATTGCGGCGGCATTCGCGGCGGCTGGGACAATCTCAAGGCTGTGATCCCCGGCGGATCGTCCGTGCCCTGTATTCGCGGCGAGCATATGCGCGAGGCGATCATGGACTTTGACTATCTGCGCGAGCAGCGGTCCGGTCTGGGCACGGCGGCGGTGATCGTCATGGACAAGGACACCGACATCATCAAGGCGATCTGGCGTCTGGCCAAGTTCTACAAGCATGAAAGCTGCGGCCAGTGCACGCCGTGCCGTGAAGGCACCGGCTGGATGATGCGCGTGATGGACCGTCTGGTCAAAGGCGATGCCGAGGTCGAAGAGATCGACATGCTGCTGGACGTGACCAAACAGGTCGAGGGCCACACCATTTGCGCGCTTGGCGATGCGGCGGCCTGGCCCATTCAGGGTCTGATCCGCAACTTCCGCGACGAAATCGAGGACCGTATCAAACACAAACGCACAGGCCGCGTCAGTGCCGTGGCGGCGGAATAATCATGGAGATAATCCTTTATTCCCACGCCATTGTTTCGCTGGCGGGTTATGCGATCCTGATGATCGTGCTGACCGCGCTTTCCGCCGCTGGCCGTTCGGACGACGAACGTGCCTTGTGCGGGCAGGTCAAACGCGACTACGCCAACCCGACCTACCGCAAGGCGCGCGCCCACGCGAATGCCGTTGAAAGCGCAGGACCGTTCATCGCCGCTGTGGTGGCTGCGATCATGATGGGGGCTGCGCCGATTTGGGTGAACCTGTTCGCGTCGGTCTTTCTGGTCGCGCGGATCGTGATGGCGTTTGTCCATATCGGCACGACCAACCAGCCGATGCGCAGCCTGTTCTGGTCGATCAGCATGCTCTGCGTGCTGGCGTTGGCCGTCATGGCAATCTGGAGGGCCTTTTGATGCGTCTGATCTGTATCCTTGCGATGGCGCTGGCGGTCACAGGCTGTGCCAAGAGCGACAAGGGCATGGCCTTTGACGGGCACTATTATCGTGCGACGGCCAAGAAGGCGGGCGACGACCGCTCGTTCTTTCAGGTCGAGGTCCGGAAGGTCTCGCAAAGCCTTGAGGGTGCGCGCGAGGCGGGCCGTCATGCTGCGACCAAATACTGCGTCGATAATTTCGGCACGTCGAACATCGCCTGGACAAGCGGACCGGACCCCGAAAACGGCACATTGTCGGTGAGCAATGACAGGCTGTTGCTGCAAGGGAAATGCGAGTTCCTATGACCCGCGTGGCGACATATCGCCCTGTTTCCCCGGTGGCGCGGCCTTGTTATTGCATATCAGGGCGCAGGTTTCCCATCTGTCGACGGGGGCCCGCGCGCGTGCGCGGCCCGTTTCGCAGCACAGGAGACTTGAACATGCGACTGACAACACTGGTTCTGGGCGCCGCAATCGCCTTGTCGATGGCCACCACAACCGTCGCCGTGGCCAAACCGCATCTGCGGGACACACCGATCGACGACGGGTTGCTGGCCCTTGGGCTGGCCGACGAGATTCGCAGCGCTTGTCCGAATATCTCGGCGCGGATGATCCGTGCCCTTGGTTATCTGAACGGATTGAAGAGCCAGGCCCATGCTTTGGGCTACACGGACGCTGAAATCGACGCCTATCGGAAATCCGATACGGAAAAGGCGCGCCTGAAAAAGCGCGGCAAGGCATATTTGGCGGCCAATGGGGTTGTCGTCGGACAGCCAGAGACGTATTGCGCGCTTGGGCGCAACGAAATCGAAAAATCGAGCCAGATCGGTTCGTTACTCAGGGTGAATTGACGCATGAGCGACCTTCGCAAGATCATCATCGACGGCCACGAAATCGAAGTAGACGGGGCCATGACCCTGATCCAGGCCTGTGAGCAGGCCGGGGTCGAGGTTCCGCGCTTTTGCTACCACGAGCGGCTGACGATCGCGGGCAACTGCCGGATGTGTCTGGTCGAGGTTGTCGGCGGCCCGCCCAAGCCTGCGGCGTCCTGTGCGATGCAGGTGCGCGACCTGCGTCCCGGTCCCGAAGGCCAGCCGCCGGTGGTGAAAACCAACAGCCCGATGGTCAAGAAGGCCCGCGAGGGCGTGATGGAATTCCTGTTGATCAACCACCCGCTGGATTGCCCGATCTGCGACCAGGGCGGCGAATGCGACTTGCAGGATCAGGCGATGGCCTACGGCGTTGATTTCAGCCGTTTCCGCGAACCCAAGCGCGCGACCGAGGACCTGGATCTGGGGCCGCTGGTCGAAACCCACATGACGCGCTGCATTTCCTGCACCCGTTGTGTGCGCTTCACCACCGAAGTGGCTGGCATCACCCAGATGGGCCAGACCGGGCGCGGCGAGGATGCCGAGATTACGTCCTATCTGGGCGAAACGCTTGATTCGAACCTGCAAGGCAACATCATCGACCTGTGCCCCGTGGGCGCGCTGGTGTCGAAACCCTATGCGTTCACCGCCCGCCCATGGGAGCTGAGCAAGACCGAGAGCATCGACGTGATGGACGCGCTTGGCTCGTCGATCCGCGTGGACACGAAGGGTCGCGAAGTGATGCGGTTCCTGCCGCTGAACCACGACGGCGTGAACGAAGAATGGATTTCGGACAAAACCCGATTCGTCTGGGACGGTCTGCGTCGCCAGCGTCTGGACACGCCTTACATCCGTGAAAACGGCAAGCTGCGCAAAGCCGACTGGGGCGAGGCGCTGCAACTGACCGCGTCCAAGATCAAGGGTGCTGAAAAACTGGCCGGCATGGTTGGTGATCTGGCACCGGTCGAGGCGGTCTTTGCGCTGAAGGCGTTGATCGAAGGGCAGGGCGGCGTTGTCGAATGCCGCACCGATGGTGCCAAGCTTGAGGCGGGCAACCGGTCGTCCTATGCGGGCACCGCGCGGATCGAGGATATTGATAGCGCCAAGTTCATCCAGCTGATCGGCACCAACCCCCGCACCGAAGCCCCCGTGCTGAACGCGCGCATCCGCAAGGCGTGGACCGCAGGCGCGAATGTGGGTCTGGTGGGTGAAGCTGTTGATCTGACCTATGATTACGCCCACGTCGGCACCGACCGTGCCGCGCTGGACAGCCTGCTGGGCCGCGACTATGGCGACGTGCTGGACGCACCTTCGATCGTGATCGTGGGACAGGGCGCGCTGCAAGAAGCTGACGGCGCTGCCGTTCTGGCCGCCGCGATGAAGCTGGCCGAGGACACGAAATCGAAATTCATGGTCCTGCACACCGCCGCATCCCGCGTGGGTGCGATGGACGTGGGCGCGGTCAACGACCGTGGCATGGACGCGGTGGCCGAGGCCGACGTGATCTATAACCTTGGCGCCGACGAAGTTGAAATCGCCGAAGGTGCCTTCGTGATCTATCAGGGCAGCCATGGCGACCGTGGTGCACACCGCGCCGACGTGATCCTGCCCGGTGCCGCCTATACAGAGGAAAGCGGGGTGTTCATCAACACCGAAGGTCGCCCGCAACTGGCCCAACGTGCCAGCTTTGCCCCCGGCATGGCCAAGGAAAACTGGGCCATCCTGCGCGCGCTGTCGGGCGAGCTGGAGGCGGTTCTGCCCTATGACAACCTGGCCACCCTGCGCACGGCGCTGGTCGAGGCGGTGCCGCACATTGCCGATCTGGACGAAGTGCCGGAAAACGCATGGCAGCCTGTGGCCACCGGCAAGCTGGGCACGGCGTCCTTCCGCAATGCGGTGTCCGATTTCTGGCTGACCAACCCGATTGCACGCTCCAGCCAGTTGATGGCCGAGCTGAGCGCCAACGCCAAGGCGCGCACTCAAGGGGCGATGGCCGCTGAATGATCCGCGTGGGCCTCATAGCCTTGGCGCCGCTGGCCGCCTGTTCCGAACCGGAAATCACGGCCGAGCGTCTGATTCCCGATTATCGGGGCGTTCAGACCTCGTTGCTGGACAACGATCTGGTGCAGTTCGACGTGGAAATGACCAATGCGCTCAGCACGAAAGACGTGTCTGACTATGCGCAATGCGCCGCTGCTGGCTATACGCTGATCCGTGGATACGGATTTGCACGCCATGTGCGGACAAATGTAAACGAAGAGGGTGGCGTGTGGCAGGCAGATGCTGTTTACACCATCTCGCCATCCTTGCCGCGCGGATTGCGCACCATCGACGCCGAAGTCGAGGCTGCCAACTGTGCGGAAAAAGGGATACCGACGGTGTGAGGACCTATGGCTGACTTTTTCATGAACCATCCGTTGGGCATTGCCCTGTTGATCATCGGGCAGATTTTCCTGCTGGTGATCCCGCTTCTGGTCGCCTTGGCGTTCCTGATGTACGCCGACCGCAAGATCTGGGCCGCCGTCCAGATGCGCCGGGGGCCGAACGTCGTGGGCGTCTTTGGCCTGCTGCAAAGTTTCGCTGACTTTGGCAAATATATCGTCAAAGAGGTCGTCGTGCCTGCGGGTGCCGACAAGTCGGTGTTCTTCATGGCGCCGATGGTCAGCCTGGTTATGGCGCTGATCGCCTGGGCGGTGATCCCGTTCAACGACGGTTGGGTGTTGTCCAACATCAACGTCGCCATCCTGTACGTCTTTGCCGTCTCATCGCTTGAGGTGTACGGCGTGATCATGGGCGGCTGGGCGTCGAACTCGAAATACCCGTTCCTGGGGTCGTTGCGGTCCGCCGCGCAGATGATTTCGTACGAGGTCAGCATCGGCCTGATCATCATCGGTGTGATCATCTCGTCGGGCTCGATGAACTTTGGCGACATCGTCCGGTCGCAGGACGGCGACTGGGGCGTGTTCAACTGGTACTGGTTGCCGCACTTCCCGATGCTGTTTTTGTTCCTGATCTCGGCACTGGCCGAAACCAACCGCCCGCCGTTCGATCTGCCCGAGGCTGAATCGGAACTGGTGGCCGGTTATCAGGTCGAATATTCGTCCACACCCTTCTTGCTGTTCATGATCGGTGAACTGGTTGCCGTGGTGCTGATGTGCGCGCTGATCTCGCTGATGTTCTTCGGCGGCTGGCTGTCGCCGGTGCCGTTCCTGCCCGATGGCATCGTCTGGATGATCCTGAAAATGGGCTTTGTCTTTTTCATCTTCTCGATGGTCAAGGCAATCACCCCGCGCTACCGCTACGACCAGCTGATGCGTCTGGGCTGGAAAGTGTTCCTGCCGTTCAGCCTGGTTTGGGTGGTCTTCGTGGCATTTGCCGCAAAATTCGAATGGTTCTGGGGCGTGTACGCGCGCTGGACCGTAGGGGGCTAAGCATGACTCAGATCGACTATACCCGCGCGGCCAAATATTTCCTGCTTCAGGACTTCTGGGGCGGCATGAAGCTGGGGATGAAATATTTCTTCCGGCCCAAGGCGACGCTGAATTACCCCCACGAAAAGGGGCCGCTGTCCCCTCGTTTCCGTGGTGAACACGCGCTGCGCCGCTATCCCAACGGCGAGGAACGCTGCATTGCGTGCAAACTGTGCGAGGCGATCTGCCCCGCGCAGGCGATCACCATCGACGCGGAACCCCGCGAAGACGGCAGCCGCCGCACCACGCGCTATGACATCGACATGACCAAATGCATCTACTGCGGTTTCTGTCAGGAAGCCTGCCCGGTGGATGCGATTGTCGAGGGGCCGAACTTTGAATTCTCGACCGAGACCCGCGAAGAGCTGTTCTATGACAAGACCAAGCTGCTGGAAAACGGTGACCGTTGGGAAGCCGAGATTGCCCGCAACCTGGAACTGGACGCACCGTACCGATGAGTGATCCCACCAACCCCTTTGCCGCGATGATGGCCCAGATGCAGGAAATGGCGAAAACCTTTCCGGCAATGGAAGCTTTCGACATCCGCAAGTTCGAAGGCATGTTTCCAACCATGCCCAAGGACGTGATGGAAGCGATGTTCGGCAACGCCTTTAACGAGGGCGGACTGGACGCGCGCACGCGGTTGCTGTTGACGCTGGCCGGGTTGGTGATGCAGGGCGCACAGAATGAAATCGCGGTGCGCCAGACGGTGCGCCACGCGGTCGAGGCAGGCGCCACCGACCAGCATATCAGCGAAACGATAGCGATGATGTCGATGTTTGCAGGCATCCCCGCAACGACCAAGGCCATGGACCTGGCACAGGCCGTATTGAAAGAGGACAAAGAGACATGAGCGTTTTTGCCTTTTACCTGTTTGCGATCTCGGTGATCGCCGGTGGGCTGTTCACGGTCATCAGCCGCAACCCCGTCCATTCGGTGCTGTGGCTGATCCTGTCGTTCCTGTCGGCTGCGGGCCTGTTCGTGCTGCTGGGCGCGGAATTCGTCGCCATGCTGCTGGTCATTGTCTATGTCGGCGCGGTCGCGGTTCTGTTCCTCTTCGTCGTCATGATGCTGGACATCGACTTTGCCGAACTCAAGGCCGAGATGGCGCGCTATATGCCGCTGGCCCTGCTGATCGGGCTGGTGATCCTGATGCAATTCGTCATGGCCTTTGGCGCATGGGAAGCCAACGCCGCCGCCGAAGGTCTGCGCGCACAGGCGATCCCGGTCGACCGGCACAACACTGAAGCATTGGGGATGATCCTCTATGATCAGTATTTCCTGCTGTTCCAGCTGGCCGGTCTGATCCTGCTGGTTGCGATGATCGGTGCCATCGTGCTGACGCTGCGCCACCGCAAGGATGTGAAACGTCAGGACGTGGTCGCACAGATGATGCGTGATCCGGCCAAGGCGATGGAACTGAAAGACGTGAAATCGGGGCAGGGGCTGTAATGAACTTTGCGCTGACCGCCGATGGGGATCTTGCCGCGATGGCCGTGATCCTCACCGGAACTGAAATACAACAAAAAGCCGAGGGACGAGAATGATCGGACTTGAACATTACCTGACGGTGGCAGCCACGCTGTTTGTCATCGGCATCTTCGGGCTTTTCCTGAACCGCAAGAACGTGATCATCCTGCTGATGAGCATCGAATTGATGCTGCTGGCGGTGAACATCAACCTTGTGTCCTTTTCCAGTTTCCTGGGCGATCTCGTCGGGCAGGTGTTCACCCTGTTCGTGCTGACGGTTGCCGCCGCCGAGGCCGCGATCGGCCTTGCGATCCTTGTGTGTTTCTTCCGCAACCGTGGCACCATCGCGGTTGAAGACGTCAACGTGATGAAGGGCTGAATTCATGGAACTGACTATCCTGTTTGCCCCTCTGGTCGGCGCGATCCTGTGCGGCTTTGGCTGGCGCGTCTTTGGCGAAACGGCGGCGATGTGCATTGCCACGGGGCTGTTGTTCCTGTCGGCATTGTTGTCTTGGGTCGTGTTCCTGTCCTTTGACGGTACCACCGAGACCATCCAGATCCTGCGCTGGATCGAAAGCGGATCACTTTCCACCGATTGGGCGATCCGTCTGGACCGTCTGACCGCGATCATGCTGATCGTGATCACCACGGTCTCCAGCCTCGTGCACCTGTATTCGTTCGGCTACATGGATCACGATCCGCAATGGAAAGGCGGCGAAAGCTACAAGCCACGCTTTTTCGCCTATCTGTCGTTCTTCACCTTTGCCATGCTGATGCTGGTGACCTCGAACAACCTGGTCCAGATGTTCTTTGGCTGGGAAGGCGTGGGCGTCGCCTCTTATCTGCTGATCGGCTTTTACTATCGCAAACCTTCGGCCAACGCAGCCGCGATCAAGGCGTTCGTGGTCAACCGCGTGGGCGACTTCGGCTTTTCGCTGGGGATCTTTGCGCTGTTCATGCTGACCGACAGCATCCGCTTTGACGACATCTTTGCCGCCGCACCCGGTCTGGCCGATACGCAATTGTCGTTCCTGTGGGGCGAATGGAATGCGGCCAACCTGATTGCGATCCTGCTGTTCATCGGCGCGATGGGCAAATCGGCGCAGTTGCTGCTGCACACTTGGCTGCCTGACGCGATGGAAGGTCCGACGCCTGTGTCGGCGCTGATCCACGCGGCGACCATGGTGACCGCCGGTGTGTTCCTGATCTGCCGTATGTCGCCGATCATGGAATTCGCCCCCGAGGCGACCATGTTCATCACCTTCATCGGTGCGACGACGGCCTTTTTTGCCGCAACCGTGGGTCTGGTTCAGACCGACATCAAGCGCGTGATTGCCTATTCGACCTGTTCGCAGCTGGGCTATATGTTCGTGGCCGCAGGCGTTGGCATGTATTCGGCGGCGATGTTCCACCTGCTGACGCACGCCTTCTTCAAGGCGATGCTGTTTTTGGGCGCCGGTTCGGTCATTCACGCGATGCACCACGAGCAGGACATGACCAACTATGGCGGTCTGCGCAAAAAGATCCCCTATACCTTTGCGGCGATGATGATCGGCACGCTGGCCATCACCGGTGTCGGCATTCCGCTGACGCACATCGGTTTCGCGGGCTTCCTGTCCAAGGATGCGATCATCGAAAGCGCCTATGGTGCTGGGTCGATGTACGGGTTCTGGATGCTGGTGATTGCCGCGGCCTTTACCAGCTTTTACAGCTGGCGCCTGATCTTCCTGACCTTCTACGGCGAGGCCCGTGGTGACAAGCACACCCACGACCACGCGCACGAAAGCCCGATGGTCATGCTGATCCCGCTGGGCGTTCTGTCGCTGGGCGCAATCTTTGCCGGTATGGTCTGGTACAACAGCTTCTTTGGTCACGCCGATCAGGTGGGCAAGTTCTATGGCATTCCGGTGGCCGAAGCCGCGGCCGATGGCGCGGCCCATGTCGAGGGTGCCGCAGAAAGCCATGGCGAAGCCGCGGCCACCGAAGAGCATGCGACAGCCGAAGGCGGTCATGGCGCCGCTGGCGAGCACCATCTGGCGTTCGCAGGCAAGCCGGGCGAGGGCGCGCTGTATATGGGGCCGGACAACCACGTTCTGGAAGACGCCCACGCAAGCCCCGTATGGGTCAAGGTATCGCCGTTCGTCGCGATGCTGGGTGGGTTCCTGATGGCGCTGTGGTTCTACATCTGGAACCCGACGCTGCCTGCGCGTCTGGCCGAAAACCAGCGACCGCTTTACCTGTTCCTCAAGAACAAATGGTACTTTGACGAGCTGTATGACGTCGTCTTTGTGCGTCCGACCAAATGGATCGGCCGCCAGCTTTGGAAAAAAGGCGACGGCGACGTGATTGACGGCACGCTGAACGGGGTGGCCCTGGGCATCGTGCCCTTCCTGACCCGTCTCGCCGGTCGTGCGCAGTCTGGCTATATCTTTACCTATGCCTTCGCGATGGTCATCGGGATTGCCGTACTTATCACCTGGATGACCCTCGGAGGAGCAAACTGATGGACAACCTGCTTTCCTTCACCACCTTTATCCCGGCTGTTGCGGCCCTGATCCTGGCGGTTTTCCTTCGGGGCAGTGACGCCGCATCCCAACGCAACGCCAAGTGGGTGGCGATGTTCGCAACCACGGCCACCTTCCTTGTGTCGCTGTTCATCCTGTTTGAATTCGACCCCAGCAACACCGGGTTCCAGTTCGTAGAACAGGGCGAATGGCTTCTGGGTCTGCAATACAAGATGGGCGTTGACGGGATCAGCGTTCTGTTCGTGATGCTGACCACCTTCATGATGCCGCTGGTGATTGCCGCAAGCTGGAACGTGGAAACGCGGGTCAAGGAATACATGATCGCCTTCCTGCTGCTGGAAACGCTGATGCTGGGCGTGTTCATGGCGCTGGACCTGGTGTTGTTCTATCTGTTCTTCGAGGCCGGTCTGATCCCGATGTTCCTGATCATCGGCATCTGGGGCGGGGCGAACCGCATCTATGCGTCGTTCAAATTCTTCCTCTACACCTTCCTCGGCTCGGTGCTGATGCTGGTGGCGATGGTTGCCATGTTCTCGGACGCGGGCACCACCGACATCGTGCAATTGCTGAGCCACGAGTTTGAATCGGACACCTTCAGCATTCTGGGCATCCAGATCGTTGGTGGTATGCAGACGCTGATGTTCCTGGCCTTCTTTGCCAGCTTCGCGGTGAAAATGCCGATGTGGCCCGTGCACACCTGGTTGCCCGACGCGCACGTTCAGGCGCCGACGGCGGGCTCCGTGGTTCTGGCGGCGATCCTGTTGAAGATGGGCGGCTATGGCTTCCTGCGGTTCAGCCTGCCGATGTTCCCCGTGGGGGCAGAGGTGCTGACGCCGCTGGTGCTGTGGATGTCGGCGATTGCGATTGTCTATACGTCGCTGGTGGCGCTGGTGCAGGAAGACATGAAAAAGCTGATCGCCTATTCGTCGGTCGCGCACATGGGCTTTGTCACCATGGGGATCTTTGCCGCCAACCAACAGGGCGTGGACGGTGCGATTTTCCAGATGATCAGCCACGGCTTTATCTCGGGCGCATTGTTCCTGTGCGTGGGCGTCATCTATGACCGTATGCACACCCGCGAGATCGACGCCTATGGTGGTCTGGTCAACCGGATGCCTGCCTATGCGATGATCTTCATGTTCTTCACCATGGCCAACGTCGGCCTGCCGGGCACATCGGGCTTTGTCGGGGAATTCCTGACGCTGATCGGCACGTTCCAGGTGAACACATGGGTGGCCGCAGTGGCAACCACGGGCGTGATCTTCTCGGCGGCCTATGCGCTGTGGCTGTACCGCCGCGTTGTCATGGGCGACCTGATCAAGGAAAGCCTGAAATCCATCACCGACATGACCCGCCGCGAAAAGCTGATCTTTGCGCCGCTGGTGGCCATGACGCTGCTGCTGGGCATCTATCCTGCACTTGTGCTGGACATCATCGGGCCATCGGTTACCGCACTGGTCAACAACTACGACACGGCCACGGCCGCGGCAGCCGCCGCGACCCCCATGGTCGGAAACTGATAAAGGAACGGGACCCATGTCCGCTGATCTGACGCTTATTCTTCCCGAGATCGTTCTGGCCGTCTTTGCGATGCTGGGCCTTTTGGGTGCGGTCTATACCGGCAAGGACGCGCTGGCCCCCGCACTGGTCTGGGCCACCTCGGCGTTGTTGGTGCTGGTTGCTCTTTGGGTCGGTCTGGCCGCGCCCGAGACGCACACCGGGTTCGGTGGCATGTTCATCGACGACGGGTTCTCGCGCTTTGCCAAGGTGACGCTGTTGCTGTCGGCCGCTGCCGTTCTGGCGATGTCCGAAGGGTATATGTCCGCGCGCGGGCTGTTGCGGTTTGAATATCCCATCCTGATCACGCTGGCCGTGGTCGGCATGATGGTGATGGTCAGCGCAGGCGACCTGATGTCGCTTTACATGGGCCTCGAGCTGCAATCGCTGGCGCTTTACGTGGTGGCCTCGCTGCGCCGCGACTCGATCAAGTCGACCGAGGCGGGCCTGAAATATTTCGTGCTGGGCGCGCTCAGCTCGGGTCTGCTGCTGTACGGCGCATCGCTGATCTATGGCTATGCGGGCACCACGCTGTTTTCGGGCATCATCCAGACCGCGCAAACAGGCGACGTGTCGCTGGGGATGCTGTTTGGCCTGATCTTCGTGATCTCGGGTCTGGCGTTCAAGGTCTCTGCCGTGCCGTTCCACATGTGGACGCCGGATGTGTACGAGGGCGCGCCGACACCGATCACCGCCTTTTTCGCAACCGCGCCCAAGGTCGCCGCGATGGGCCTGTTCGCCCGCGTGATGCATGACGCCTTTGGCAATGCGGTGGGTGACTGGCAACAGGTGGTGGCGCTGATTTCGCTGCTGTCGATGTTCCTGGGGGCCATCGCCGCCATTGGCCAGACCAACATCAAACGCCTGATGGCCTATTCGTCGATTGCCCATATGGGCTATGCGCTGATGGGGCTGGCGTCGGGCACGGTCTTTGGTGTGCAGGCGATGCTGGTGTACCTGGCGATCTACGTGACGATGAACGTCGGCACCTTTGCCTTTATCCTGATGATGGAGCGCGACGGGCAGCCGGTGGTCGATGTGGCCTCGCTGAACATGTATTCCAAACGCGAACCGGGCAAGGCGCTGGCGATGCTGGTGCTGTTGTTCAGCCTTGCCGGTGTGCCGCCGATGCTGGGCTTCTTCGGCAAGCTTTACGTGTTGCGCGCGGCCTATGAGGGCGGTCTGGCCTGGCTGGCGATTGCCGGTGTGGTCGCATCCGTCATCGGCGCGTTCTATTACCTGCGCATCGTGTTCTACATGTACTTTGGCGACGAGAACGCCGAAGGGCTGGATGGCGGCAAGTCGCCCGTGCTGTGGGGGTTCCTGATGGCCTCTGCCGTGGTGATGGTGCTGGGCATCATCAACATGTTCGGTGTCGAGGGGGCGGCGGCTGCGGCGGCTGCGTCTCTTGTCAACTGATCCGGTGGTGCCGGTGGCTGCTGCTGGCGCCTCCGGCGGTGACTGTCCCGAACCAGAGAAGACATGACCGGCTGGCCTGACGGATACGGACGCCGCGTGCTGCAAAGCGTCGATTCGACGCTGTCCGAGGCGGCGCGCATGGCCGCCGATGCGTCGGGGCCGGTCTGGATCATGGCCGAACAGCAGACAGCGGCGCGGGGACGGCGCGGGCGACCCTGGGCCATGCCTGCGGGCAACTTTGCCGCCACGCTGTTGTTGCCGGTGTCCGAGGCACCGGGGCAGGCGGCCTTGCGGTCCTTCGTCGCTTCGCTGGCCTTGTACGAGGCGCTGGTGGCGGCAACGGGCCGCGCTGACATATTTGCATTGAAATGGCCCAACGACGTGCTTTTGCGCGGGGGCAAGCTGGCGGGCATCCTGCTGGAAAGTGCGGGACAGGGTGCGCAATTGCGGCATCTGGCCATCGGCATCGGCGTGAACCTGGCCGCGGCCCCCGGCGCGGATGAGGTCGAGGCGGGGGCCGTGCGCCCCGTGTCACTCAAAGGCGAACTGGGCACCGTGATTGCGCCCGAGGAATTTCTGGACCTGCTGGCCGAGGCCTATGCCCGGTTCGAAACCCAATTCACCACATACGGCTTTGCGCCGATCCGCAGCGCCTGGTTGAACCACGCCGCCCGCTTGGGCGAAGTGATCACCGCGCGCACCACCCGCGACGAGACCACAGGCACCTTTGCCGATGTGGACAGCGCGGGAAACCTGATACTGGAGACATCCAAAGGCCCCGTGCCGATCACGGCGGCCGAGGTCTTTTTCTAAGGGGGAGCGCATATGCTTCTGGCCATCGACTGCGGCAACACGAACACGGTTTTTTCGATCTGGGACGGTGAAAGCTTTATCGGCACCTGGCGCACCTCGACCGACTGGCAGCGCACGGCGGATCAATACTACGTCTGGCTGTCGACGCTGATGAAATTCCAGAAGATCGATGTCGAGATCACCGACATGATCATCAGCTCGACCGTGCCGCGCGTGGTCTTCAACCTGCGTGTGCTGGCCGACCGATATTTCCACACGCGTCCCATCGTGGTGGGCAAACCCGACTGCCTGTTGCCCGTGGATGTGCGCGTGGACACAGGCACTGCCGTGGGGCCGGACCGGCTGGTCAATACGGTGGCTGGGCATGATCTGTACGGTGGCAACCTGATCGTCGTGGATTTCGGCACCGCCACGACCTTTGACGTGGTCAGCGAGGATGGCGCCTATATCGGCGGGGTGATTGCCCCCGGTGTGAACCTCAGCCTCGAGGCGCTGCACCATGCGGCGGCCGCCTTGCCCCATGTGGACATCGCCAAACCGCAGTCGGTGATCGGCACCAACACTGTTGCCTGTATGCAATCCGGCGTCTTTTGGGGTTACGTCGGGCTGGTGAAAGAGATATGTGCCCGGATCAAGGGCGAACGGGCGCGCGAGATGAAAGTCATCTCGACCGGCGGACTGGCACCATTGTTCCAGCAGACTGAAGACCTGTTTGACGAATTTCATGATGATTTGACGATGCACGGGCTGACCGTGATCCATCGATACAACAAGGAAAATAACTGACTTATGAGCAGTGAAAGATTGATCTACCTGCCCCTCGGTGGGGCGGGCGAAATTGGCATGAATTGCTATGTCTACGGTTACGGCAAACCTGAAATGGAACGTCTGATCGTGGTGGACATCGGCGTGGCCTTTCCCGACATGGACAGCACGCCGGGGGTGGACCTGATCCTGCCCGACATCAGCTGGCTGGAAGAGCGGCGCGACCGCATCGAGGCGGTGTTCATCACCCACGCGCACGAGGACCACATCGGCGCGATTGCCCACACCTATGGCCGACTGGAAGCGCCGATTTTCGCGCGTGCCTTCACGGCCAACCATGCCAAGCGCAAGATGGCCGAAAACGGCCACCCTGCCGACGCCGTCACCGTCGTCGAGGCCTGGCCCGACCAGGTGGATGCCGGCCCGTTCAAGGTGGGCTTTCTGCCGATCTCGCATTCGATCCCCGAAAGCTCGGGTCTGGTCATCGACAGCCCCAAGGGCCGCGTGATCCACTCGGGCGACTTCAAACTGGACCGCACACCGCTGGTGGGCGAGGCATGGGATCCCGAACTGTGGGGCGAAGTGTCCAAGGGTGGCGTCAAGGCGCTGGTCTGTGACAGCACCAACGTGTTTTCCCCTCACGCGGGCCGGTCCGAAGTGACCGTTGGCCCCGAGATCGAAAAGATGATGAATGCGGCCACGGGCATGGTCGTCGCCACCACCTTCGCCTCGAACGTGGCACGCGTGAAAACGCTGGCCGAGGCGGGCGAACGGGCAGGGCGGTCGATCGTGCTGTTGGGCCGCGCGATGAAACGCATGGTCGAGGCGTCGATTGAATCCGGCGTTCTGACCGAGTTCCCGCAGGTCGTGGCCCCCGAGGATGCCCGCAGCATCCCGCGCGAGAACCTGTTGTTGCTGGTCACCGGCAGCCAGGGCGAACGCCGCGCGGCCAGTGCGCAATTGGCCCGTGGCAAATACATGGGGCTGGAGATGAAGAAGGGCGATACATTCCTGTTTTCGTCCAAGACCATCCCCGGCAACGAACGTGGCGTGATCCAGATCATGAACGCATTCTCTGAAATCGGTGTGGACATTGTCGACGACAACAGCGGCCACTACCACGTCAGCGGCCATGCCAACCGCCCCGATCTGGAAGAGATGCACGCAGTGGTCAAACCGCAGATCCTGATCCCCATGCACGGCGAACACCGCCACCTGCGTGAACACACCAAGATCGCGGATGCCAAGGGGATGCAGGGCATTCTGGCCGTCAACGGCATGATGATTGACCTCAGCGGCAATGAACCCAAGGTCGCCGAATATGTCGAGACAGGCCGCACCTATCTGGACGGGTCGGTGCAGATCGGCGCGCTGGACGGGGTCGTGCGCGACCGTATCCGCATGGCGCTGAACGGTCATGTGGTCGTGACGCTGATCATCGACGAACAGGACGAACCGCTGGGCGATCCGTGGTGCGAAACCATGGGCATCGCGGAAACCGGCAGCAGCAATGCGCCGCTGGTGGAAATCCTCGAAGCGGACCTGAGCCAGTTCCTGGGCCGTGCAGACCCCAAAACCATGCGCGACGACGAAGCGCTGGAGCAGGCGCTGCGCCGGACCGTGCGCAAGACCGCGCAGGACGAGATCGGCAAGAAACCCGAAGTGACGGTGATCATCAGCCGTCTGACCTGAGGGGAACCAAACCGCTTCTCTTCGCGTTGAAAACATAACGGGGGCGCACGCTTTGCGCCCCTTTTTCACGCGCAAAGGAGTTTCCTATGATTAAGAAAAGCGGTTCCGCAAAGTGGTCGGGCGATCTGAAGACCGGCAAAGGCTATGTTTCGACTGAGACCGGCGTGCTGAAAGACCAGCCATATGGCTTTAACACCCGTTTCGAAGACGGCAAAGGCACCAACCCCGAAGAGCTGATCGGTGCAGCCCACGCCAGCTGTTTCTCCATGGCGCTGAGCATGATCCTGGGCGAGAAGGGATTGCAGGCGGACAGCATCGAAACCAAGGCCACCGTGTCGCTTGAGAAAAAGGACGCAGGCTTTGAAGTGACCAAGGTGCACCTGGACCTGACGGCCAGCGTTCCCGGTGCCGACAAGGTGTCCTTCGACGAATGCGCCAAGACAGCCAAGGAAAACTGCCCGATCTCGAAGCTGCTGAACGCCGAGATTACGATGGATGCCAAGCTGGTCTGAACCGGTATTGACGCCATTGGTGTCATGGATACAAAAAATGCGCGTCGGGCTGTGGCCTGACGCGCATTTTTTAGTTTTGGGGCAGGGGCTTAGCCCCGCCGCTTAGCCGTCGTAGCGTTCGGCAAAGCTTTTCTCGATAAAGGTGGGCGTGTGATCGCCCAGACCCATCACGCGGCCGCCACGGTCATCGCGATTGCTGCGCGACCGGCTGGACGAGCTGCGCTTGCTGTCGGAGCTGTCTTGACGGCTCTCGGTGCGCTGGTTGTCTCGTGGGGCGTTGGACGGCTCTGCGCGGGTCTCGGCAGGGGCCGCTTCGGGCTTTGGCGTCTCGGCGGGCTTGTCTGCCTGCGCGGGGGCCGCATCGGCCTGCGTCTGCGGCGTGTTCTCTGCCGCGGTGTCGACCTTGGGGGTGTTGTCTGTCTTGCGGCTGCGCGACCGTGACCGCGAGCGGCTGGAGGTCGGTTTTTTCTCGGTCGTATCCTCGGGCGCATCGCCCTGCGCTTCGGCACCGATGTGTCCTAACGGGTTTTCAAGGCGCGGGATTTCGCGCTGGATCAGCCGTTCGATGTCTTCAAAGTTCTTCTCGTCGCGGGGCACGCAGATCATCACGGCCTTGCCGTCACGTCCGGCGCGGCCTGTGCGGCCAATGCGGTGCACATAGTCCTCGGCGTGGCTGGGCACGTCAAAGTTGAACACGTGGCTGACGCTGGGCACGTCCAGACCGCGGGCGGCCACGTCCGAGGCCACCAGAAAGCGCAGGGTGCCGGCACGGAAGCCGTCCAGGGTGCGCGTGCGTTGGCTTTGGTCCAGGTCGCCATGGATCGGGGCCGCGTCATAGCCGTATTTGTTCAGCGACTTGGCAACGATGTCCACATCCGTCTTGCGATTGCAGAAGATGATCGCGTTGGTGCACTTGTCACCCTCGGCGTCGATCAGCATGCGCAGAACCTTGCGCTTTTCCGATGCCTCACGATCCTTGCGGGATCCTTTGAACATCACCACGCCCTGTTCGATGGTCTCCGAGGCGCTGGCCTGACGGGCCACTTCGATGCGGGCGGGGTTGCTGAGGAACGTGTTGGTGATGCGTTCGATCTCGGGCGCCATGGTGGCCGAGAAGAACAGCGTCTGGCGGGTGAACGGTGTCAGGCCGAAGATGCGTTCGATATCGGGGATAAAGCCCATGTCCAGCATCCGGTCGGCTTCGTCCACGACCATGACCTTGACGTCCGACAGGATCAGCTTGCCACGTTCGAAATGGTCCAGCAGACGGCCCGGCGTGGCAATCAGCACGTCGACGCCCTTGTCGATCAGCGTGTCCTGTTCCTTGAACGACACGCCGCCGATCAGCAGCGCCTTGGTCAGTTTCAGGTGCTTGGTATAGGTGTCGAAGTTTTCGGCAACCTGTGCGGCCAGCTCGCGGGTGGGGCACAGCACCAGGCTGCGCGGCATCCGGGCGCGGGCGCGTCCACGGGCCAGCAGGGTGATCATCGGCAGAACAAAGCCTGCGGTCTTACCTGTGCCGGTCTGGGCAATGCCCAAAACGTCGCGGCCGTCCAGGGCGGGGGGAATCGCACCGGCCTGAATGGGGGTCGGCGTTTCGTATCCTGCTTCCTCGATGGCTTTCAGCACTTTGGGATTCAGGTTGAGATCTGAGAATTTTGTCATGTATGTCCGAAGTTTGCGGACACTGACTTGGCCCGCGGCAGCTTTGAAATGTCGGCCCGCATGGCCCAAAGGCAGCCCAAAGGCCGCGACATTGCTCTGCCCATACCAAAGCGCAGGGGCGGGGTCAAATCATGTCGTGAAATCAGGGAAGTGGCGGGTCATTATTTCGTCAAGATTCAACGCATGCGTGCGTAAGAGCCCCTGCGCGTCCAGCCGCGCGCGCAAATCGGGACTGTCTTCGGCCACTTCGCGGTAAAAGGCGCGCAGGCCCTCTTCGCCACTGTCGGCTTCGATGAACCGGAACAGCTCGTGCAGGCTGAGCCCGCCTGCCTCGCGCGGCATGGCGGGGGCCAGTTCGGCGCGATACGATCCTTTTTCCAGCCGGTAGCGGTAGGCGGCCAGCCAGTCTTCCCAGGTCTTTGCATGGCAATGGGCCAGGTCGACTTGTTGCAGCTCCACCTCGGCGGGGTTCATGACCTCACCTTGAAAGACGTTGTGAATGCGCACGTCCAGCCCATCCAGCCCCGTGCGCGCAAAGAGCTTGCCCGCCACGTGGGACAGGAATCCGCCTTTGATGTGGGGGCCATAATTCGGGTACAGGCGGTTGACGATCTGCGCGCGGTCCGGCCCGTTGGGCACGAAGGCTTTGAAGTGATGACCTTCGCCTGCAAGTTGTTCCATCGGGCGCACGCGGGCGGTCTGCACCGTGACGGGCAGGGCGGCCAGCGCATCGGCGACCGGAGTGTCCGAGACAAGAAATTCATCGGCGTCCATGTGGATTAGCCAATCAACCTCGGTACGGCGGGCATAGGCGTGGGTCGCATTGCGGCTTTGCCGGACCTGATGTTTCTCGGGCCGTTTGCCGCCCAGCTTTTGCCAGTGCTGCGTGTCGCAGCGGGTGACGCGGATTTTCGGATGTGCCTTGAGCGGTGCGAAGGCATCGCTGTCGGGATCGTCCAGATAGATATACAGCCGGTGTGCTCCGGCCTCGATGTGATAGGCGGCAAAGCGCAGGATGTCGCGCGCAGGCGCGAGGATGGTGGAGGACAGGCCCCAGGTGGTCATGCGGTCAACCCCAGCGCAGGAAAGACCCGCGCGACCTTTTCATCCAGATCCAGTGACGCCGTGACCAGCATGTCATGTTTGCGCAGCAGGCCCACCCGTTCGGGTGTGGCGGCGCACATCTCGTCGTAGAAACGGCGCAGGCCGGTGTCGCCTTCTTCTTCAATCAGGACTTGAAGAACGTCGTTTAGTATCATGTTTCCGTTTGTTTTCTTCCGGTATGATCCGTGGGTCATGCGAAAGTCGAAATGCCGTTGAAAGGTGTCCCAATCGGGGGCATGGGCGTGGCCCACATGCACCGTGTCCAGCACAGCGCCATTGGACACTTTGAACCCTGCCTGCATCATTGCATGAATGCCCAGCCGGATGCGGCGAAAGCCGGTGCGCACGATGTTCTTGCCGCCGGTATAGCTGATGAACCCCTCGGGCACATAGGCGCCGAAGGTCGGGTAAATCTCGATCAGGTCAGCGGTCTTGCGTTTCGCCGCCTTGCGGGTGCGTTTGAAATAGGCGGGGCCGGTCCACGGATCGTCCGAGGCCATCAGTTCCACGGGCTGCATCCGCGCAAAGGCCATGTCTGCGGGCACTGCGGCAAGGTGCTGTGCAAGCGGTTGATCCGTCAGGATATATTCATCCACGTCGATATGCGCCAGCCAGTCCAGATCCGACGCCTTGTAAGCCTGTGTGGCGTTGGACGCCTGCCGCAGCTGGTGGCTTTCGCGGGCCTTGTCCGGCTTGTCTGCCCAAAAGGCATCGTCGCACTGGTGAAACCGCACCTTGGGGTGGGCCAGTTGTTGCGCAATCTCTGCGTCGGGCACATCCAGAAAGATGTCCATCTGTGCGGCACCCGCCTCCAGATGGTAGGCGATAAAGCGGGCGATCTGCTGCACAGGGGCCTTGATCGTCGACACCGTGCCCCAGCGCAGCACGGTGGGATCAGTGACGATGTCCTTGGCGATCAGCGTCGTCTTGGCGCGCTCGGGCGCCTTGTCCGGCTTGCCCCAGCGCATCGCGTCTACACCATCATTTCTTTGGTCGCGGTCAGGCGAATGTCGGGATAGTCGCGCACCACGCGGTCGATGTCCCATTGCAGCCGGGTCAGATAGACGACGTCGCCGTCATGGTCATAGCCGATGTGCTGCTTGTTGGATTCCACAAACTTATCAACGGCCTGCCGCGCACCGTTCACCCAGCGGGCGGACGTGAACTGTGACGATTCAAACCGCACCGGCAGGCTGTACTCCAGCTCGATCCGGCTGGCCAGAACCTCGAATTGCAACTGCCCGACCACACCCACGACAAAGCCCGAGCCGATGGCGGGCTTGAACACTTTGGCGGCCCCTTCTTCGGCGAATTGCATCAGCGCCTTTTCCAGGTGCTTGGCCTTCATCGGGTCGCCCGCGCGCACGCCTTGAAGCAGTTCGGGGGCAAAGGACGGGATGCCGGTCACCCGGATCGCCTCGCCCTCGGTCAGCGTGTCGCCGATGCGCAGCTGGCCGTGGTTGGGGATGCCGATGATGTCGCCGGCCCATGCCTCTTCGGCCAGCTCGCGGTCGGAGGCCAGGAACAGCACGGGGTTGGAAATCGCCATCGGCTTTTTCGTGCGCACATGGGTCAGCTTCATGCCGCGGTGAAAGTGTCCTGAAGCAAGACGGACAAAGGCCACGCGGTCGCGGTGTTTGGGGTCCATGTTGGCCTGAACCTTGAACACGAAACCGGAGACCGTCTTTTCCTCGGGCAGGATCTGGCGCGGCTCGGCCGACTGGATCTGCGGCTCGGGGCCATAGGTGGCGATGCCGTCCATCAGTTCCTTGACCCCGAACGAGTTGATCGCAGAGCCGAACCAGATCGGGGTCAGCGACCCTTCCAGCATGGCGGCGTGGTCCATGGGGGGCAGCAGTTCGCGGGCCATCTCGACCTCTTCGCGCAGCTTGTCCAGCAGGTGCGCGGGCACGTGATCGGCCAGCTTGGGGTCGTCCAGCCCGTCGATCTGGATGCTTTCGGCCACGCGGTTCCGGTCGGCACGGTCCATCAGCTCCAGCCGGTCGCGCAGCATGTCATAACAGCCGACAAAATCGCGGCCCACACCGATGGGCCAGCTTGCCGGCGTCACGTCGATGGCCAGGTTTTCCTGAATTTCGTCAATAATATCAAATGTATCGCGGCTCTCGCGGTCCATCTTGTTACAGAAGGTCAGAATCGGCAGGTCGCGCATACGGCAAACTTCGAACAGCTTCTGCGTCTGGCTTTCCACACCCTTCGCGCCGTCGATCACCATAACGGCGGCGTCCACCGCCGTCAGCGTGCGATAGGTGTCTTCGGAAAAATCCGAGTGGCCGGGCGTGTCGACCAGATTAAAGCGGAAGTTCTTGAAATCGAACGACATGGCCGAGGCGGACACGGAAATCCCGCGGTCCTTTTCCATCGCCATAAAGTCCGAACGCGTGCGCCGCGCCTCGCCCTTGGCGCGGACCTGTCCGGCCATCTGGATCGCCCCGCCAAACAGCAGGAATTTTTCCGTCAATGTCGTTTTACCGGCATCCGGGTGCGAGATGATCGCAAAGGTGCGACGACGCGCAATCTCGGGCGGCAGATCGGGGCGGTTGGGGGCAATATCCAGCATGTTGCGGCGTATATTCTGCGGGTGCGGGCTGCGCAAGGATGCTTAGGGTCCTGACCCTAACGTGTGCTGGCTTTGCGCAGCAGTTCGGCGGCATCGGGACGGTTCAGCAGGGTTTCCTGCACGTCCAGCCCCGAAAGCCCCGCATTGCCGTGGTCGGTGGTGCCATTTCCCGTCAGCTGCGCGGTCACCTCGTCGGGCATGGTCGCGCGGGTGCGGGTGTCGACCAGCGTCGATTCCGCGGCGATTCCTTCGGCATAGATGATCTGATGCGCGTCAAAGAGCAGCTGGAAGTAATCGACAAAGCCGCCGTCCTGCCGGATCACGGTGTCGCCGTTGACCAGATGACGCGCCTTGACCAACAGTTCGGACCGGCCTGCGCCCAATTGGTCCGAGCGTTGATAGATGAACAGGCGGTGGTCCGGGCTGACCACCAGATCGTTGAAATTGTTCAGCGCCCCCGCTCGGATGCAGATCGGGGCGAAATCCCCCACCGCGCGCACGGTCGACTGACCGATCCAGCGCACTTTCTGCGGGCCGTCATCGCGGGTCAGCACCCGGTCGCCCACGGACAGATCCTCGATCGGGACCTGCGCGCCCGACGCCAGCGTGATGTGGGTGCCACGGGTAAAGCGGGCACAGGCGACTTCGGCGAATTTCTCGGCCGCCTTGGTGGTGTCTATACCGACCAGCGCATAGTCCGTGCGCGGGGTCAGGCTGGCCAAGGGCAGCAGGTAAATCTGCGCGACATTGCCGGTGCCGTCGGTTTCCACCACCACGATGGAATCGGTGGTCTGCCCGTCGGGCGACATCAAGGTCAGCGCGCAATCCAGATGCAGGGCCGCACCCGGAACACCTGTGGGGCTTTCGGCGGCAATTTCGAACCCGTCCTCCAGCACCTGAATAGCCAGCTGCACAGGCCGCGCCTGCGGGCTGAGCGCATAGGTATCGTCCAGCTCAAGCTCGTCCGCAAAGGACAGCGCATCGCCCATGTTCGCGCCGTCCGTCGCTGTGAAACTCTCGGCGGGATAGACGGGCACAGAATGGGCCGGTGCCTGTGGGAGGTTCGGTTTGCGCATGGGGAATCGGTGTGCTCGGATCAGGAATTTCGTGGAGTGTTCAAGGCACTACAGTAGGAATGTGGCAACAGCGGGTCAACGGGCAGGTGTTTTTCTGGTATCCCATCCGCGCATGGTGCTAGGCATGGCGCAACCGATGACAGGAGGATCACATGGATTTGGGAATATCTGGTAAACGCGCGCTTGTCTGCGCATCGTCCAAAGGTCTGGGGCGCGGCTGTGCCGAGGCGCTGGCCGAAGCTGGCGTGAACCTTGTGCTGAACGCACGTGGCGCCGAGGCGCTGGAGGAAACCGCGACGGCGATCCGTGACGCATATGGCGTCGACGTGGTGACCGTGGCCGCCGATATCAGCACCATTGAAGGGCAGACCAAGGTTCTGGAAACCGCAGGGCAAATCGACATTCTGGTCAACAACGCGGGCGGCCCGCCCCCCGGCATGTGGTCCGACTGGGACCGCGATGATTTCATCAAGGCGCTGGACGCCAACATGCTGGCTCCGATTGCGATGATGAAGGCGCTGATGCCTGCGATGATGGAGCGCGGCTGGGGCCGTGTGGTCAACATCACCTCGCAGTCCGTCAAGGCGCCGATTGCACAGCTGGGCCTGTCGAACTCGGCACGCACCGGTCTGACCGGATACGTCGCCGGCACCGCGCGTCAGGTCGCGTCCAAGGGGGTGACCATCAACAACCTGCTGCCCGGAATTCACGACACCGACCGTGCGGTCGCGCTGGATGGTGGCGTGGTCAAGGCCAAGGGGATTTCGATGGACGAGGCGCGGGCCGCACGGGCCGCGACGATTCCCGCAGGGCGATACGGCACGCGGCAGGAATTCGGTCAGGCCTGCGCGTTTCTGTGCTCGGTCCATGCGGGCTTTATCGTCGGGCAGAACCTGTTGCTGGATGGCGGTGCCACCAACGCCACGATCTAGGGAGCCGGGCGGTGGCGCAGGGGTTTTCGCTGAAGGACCAGCTGTTTAATGCGACTTCCCTGGGGCAGTTGGGGGCAGAATATGCCGCCGGGCTGCCGGGGCTGGACGGGGAGGACTTTGCGCGCAAGGCCCTCTCCGGCGTGCCCGACCGCAGCCTTATGGAATGTCTCGACTGGTTTGCGGATTGTATCACCCCGCATCTGTCGGATGATTTTCCCGAGATGGCGGACCAACTGCAGGCGATGATGCCACCGCCGCTGGACCCTGCGCTGCGCGATGACGACTTTGGCCGCTTCATCCACGCGGTGCCGGGGATATTGGCCGTGCGCCACGGGCTGGAGCATCACCGTGATCGTGCGCTGGATCTGATCCATGCGGCAACACGGCGGTTTTCGATGGAATTCTCCATTCGCCATTTCCTGAACCGCTGGCCGGATGAAACTTTGGCGCGGATGGCGGTCTGGGCGGAGGATGACAATTACCACGTGCGGCGGTTGGTCAGCGAAGGCACGCGGCCCAAGTTGCCGTGGGGCCGGGCGATTGGCCTGACCGCTGCGCAGACCCTGCCGCTGTTGGACCGGCTGCACGCCGATCCCACGCGGTTCGTGACGCGGTCTGTGGCCAACCATCTGAACGATATATCCAAAACCGACGCGGATGCCGTGCTGGGACGATTGCAGGACTGGCAGGGGGCGGGTGCGCAGGATCCGTCAGAGCTGGCATGGATGGCCCGCCACGCCCTGCGCACACGGATCAAGGCCGGACACCCCGGCGCGATGGCGCATCTGGGATACGCCGCCGGGGCCGAGGTGGATGTGCAGGTGCGGCTGGAGGCCGAAACGGTGGCCATCGGCGACCGTCTGCGATTTGATGTGACCTTGCAGGCACCGGCGGCGTTGCCGGTGCTGGTTGATTACCGCATCCGCTTTGCCGGTCCAGGGCGGGACCGTGAAAAAGTGTTCAAGCTGAAGGCGGGCAAGGTGCAGGCGGGGCACCCGCTGGTGATGTCCAAGGCGCATCTGATGAAGGGCGATGCCACCACCTTTGCCCTGTATCCCGGCGCGCATGAATTGATTGTGCAGGTCAACGGCGTGGACCGCGGGCGGGTTGGGTTTGTGTTGATCTGATTGCCGCTGGCGCGATTGTTTTTGTTCAGGGGGCTCTGCCCCCGGCGCTGCGCGCCGCCCCCGAAGTTTTTTGGCAAGGTGAAGGGAGAGCGAGGGCCTTCGTGCTGCTTGCGGGGGCGGCCCCGTCCTGATAGCCCAAGCCCGACCGAATTTATCAGACTTGGAGAGAGCCTTTGGCCGAGGTGCCCAGACTGGAGATCCGCAACCTGCGGCGCAGCTTTGACGGCCGGGCCGTGGTGGACGGCGTGTCGCTGAGCATCATGCCGGGGCAGGTCACCTGCCTGCTGGGCCCGTCGGGCTGTGGCAAGTCCACGACTTTGCGCATGATCGCTGGCGTCGAGATGCAGGACAGCGGCGAGATTTACGTCGATGGTACGCTGATCAGCGATGCGGTGACCCGCGTGCCACCGGAGCGGCGCGAGATCGGGTTGATGTTTCAGGACTTTGCCCTGTTTCCGCATCTGAGCGTCGAGGGCAACGTGGCCTATGGACTGCGGGGCAGCCGCGCCGAGAAACGCGCGCGGGTCGAGGAGATGCTGGGCCGTGTGCACATGCAGCGGTTTATCGACATGTATCCGCACCAGCTGTCGGGCGGCGAGCAGCAGCGGGTGGCGCTGGCGCGCGCCTTGGCACCGCAGCCGCGCATCATGCTGATGGACGAGCCGTTTTCAGGGCTGGACAACCGGCTGCGCGACGGCATCCGCGACGAGACTCTGAGCATCCTCAAGGAAGAGGACACGGGCGTTCTGCTGGTCACACACGAGCCGGACGAGGCGATGCGCATGGCCGACGAGATCGCGCTGATGCGCGACGGGAAAATCGTGCAGCAGGGCGCGCCCTATAACGTATATACGCGGCCCCTGGACCGCGCGTCGGTGGCGTTTTTCTCGGATGCGAATGTGCGCCGGTCCACCGTGCAGGGCGCGCTGGCGATGACGCCGTTCGGGCGGTTTCTGGCACCCGGAATTGCCGATGGCACCGAGGTGGACATCGTGTTCCGCCCGCAGCATGTGCGGATTGATTTCGACCGTGCGGGCGTGGGGCCGGTGCCGACAGCTGTCGAAGGCACGGCAGCGCGGGCGGTGGTGGAGCGCGCGCGCTTCATGGGCAACGAAAGCCTTGTGGAATTCCGGCTGGACCATGACGGGACGGTGATGAAATCCACCGTGCCGGGGGTGTTCCTGCCGCAGCCGGGCACGGTGATGTGGCTGCGTGTGCGGCGCGACAAGTGTTTTGTCTTTCCTGCGGGGGCGATTGCGTGAGCGGACCTTTGATCATCGAGTTCGGGCTGGGGACATCCCTGCGCCGCGCCGATTATACCGATGCGGCCGCCAAGGCGGTGCGCCATGCGCTGTGGCGCAATTCGATCAATCTGGCGGAACTGTTCGGCTTTCCCAAGGAGGCGATGCAGATCGCTGTGCGGGTGGCGGTGCAGCAGCCCGATCAGGTGGATGTCGAAGTGCTGCGGGCGATCTTTCCCTACGGGCAGGCGCAGATCGAGGTGGTGCACGGTGGCCTGGATGTGCCGCGCCCCGAAGGTGTGGGCAATCCCACGGTGATGGCGCATGCGGCGCTGACCGTGTCCTTTGACATGGAGCGGGCAGATGGCTGAGCAGCGGGTGATCATCGAGATGGGGCAGGGCAACGACCTGCACGGGCGCGACTATACCAAGGCGGCGCGTCGTGCCATCGAGGATGCGTTTCGCGGCTCGTCGCTGCCGTTGTTCGGCACGCTGGGGCTGGAGGCGTCGGATATGCGCGTGCAGGTGACTGTGGCGGTGCAACAGCCCGAGGCGGTGGATGTGGACGCGCTGGTCGCGGTGCTGCCGCGCGGGCGGGCCGAGGTGCGGGCGGTCTTTGGCGGGATGGACGTGCCGTCGGGGGACGAGGTGATCGTGGTGGCCACGGCGGCGGTCGAGGCGTTCTTGCCTGCGCAGACCGGGTGGCGGTTGAAGGGGTGAGTTTGGGGGCTTTGCCCCCGACGCTGCGCGTCTCCCCCAGGATATTTTTAGCCAAAAGAACGGGTTAGGGGCTATCGTCCAGGAACAGCTCGGGCAGGGCTTCGGATGTGTCGATCAGGTCCAGGCGAAAGTCGCGCATGGCCGCGCGCAGTTCACACCATGCGGTCAGGGTCCAGACCGGGCCGAGGCTGCTCAGCGCGAGCGGGCGGATGGTGCGCGTGGTGATGCGGTCGCCGCGCGAATGGTAGGTGATGCGCAGTTTCTGGCGCGCGCGGATCGCGGCGCGGATGCGCGGGATGTGCGAGGCCCCGCGCGCCGCATCGGCAAAGGGCGGTTTTTCCAGTTTCCACGCGTCGGCAGGGGCAATCGCCGCCTCGGGCAGCAGGGCGTCGATGCGGTCGGCCAGCGCGGTCGCGGCCTGTGACAGATCGGGGTCGGCGGACTGGCCCAGGATCGCAAGGCCAAGGCTGAGCGCCTCGAGCTCGGCCGGGGCCAGGTCGAGCGGGGGCAGGCGGATCTGGTCGCTCAAGTGGTAGCCGGTGCCACGTGTGCCCTGCACCGGAACGCCTGCGGCCTGAAGGCTTTGGATGTCACGATAAAGCGTGCGTTGCGACACGCCCAACTGCTGCGCCAGATCGGCGGCGCGGTGGATGGAACCGCTGCGCAAGGCGTCGATCAGGGCATGAAGACGGTTTTGACGGGCCATAACTGACAAATAAGTGTCAGTAGTGAGAAAGGCCAGATTTTTCTGCCGGAATCTGCGCAGCACACCGGTCCCGTCAGGGCTTTGCCGCTTTTACCGGCGGGCGCGGTTGCATAGACAAAAGCCGATAGACAGAAAACGTGCCGCGGGGCGCGTACAGCGGGAGAATTGAAATGCTGAACAACATTGGACCGATGGGTCTGCTCTTGATTGCGGTTGTGGTGCTGGTGCTGTTCGGGCGCGGCAAGATTTCCAGCCTGATGGGTGAAGTCGGCAAGGGCATCACCAGCTTCAAAAAAGGCGTCAGCGAAGGCCAGAACTCTCTGGACGATGACGACTACAAGCAAGCCAAGGACGTGACGCCCGAGACCGAAAAAGACAAGGTCTGATCCATGTTCGGCATGGGCTGGAGCGAGCTTTTGGTCGTTGGGGTCGTGGCGTTGATCGTCGTCGGCCCCAAGGATCTGCCGGTGTTGTTCCGGCAGATCGGGCAATTTGTCGGCAAAGCCAAGGGCATGGCGCGCGAATTCACCAGCGCCATGAACGACGCGGCTGACGAAAGCGGTATGCGTGATATTTCCAAGACGTTGAAATCGGCGACCAACCCGTTGGGCACCGCGATGGATGGCGTCAAGGATGCGGCGCGCGATGTGTCGTCGTCGTTGCGCAACATGGATAGCGACAGCGAGACCGCAAAACTGGCCGCAGAGCGCGCGGCCAAGACCAAGAAGATCCAGGCCTCGACCGCCCGCGCCGCCGCGGACCGCAAAATGCGCGAGGCCGAAGAGGCCCGCAAGGCGGCCGACGCCGCCGAGGCGGCCCTGGCCGATGACACATCCGACACACCCAAAGGCACCACATGAGCCACGCAGACGACATAGAAGACAGCAGCGCCCCGCTGATCGAGCATCTGGCCGAGCTGCGCACGCGGCTGATCCGGTCGGTGCTGGCCTTTGTGGTAGCGATGATCTTCTGCTTTTCCTTCGGCAGCGCGATCCTGGATTTCCTGTTGATCCCGATCGAGCAGACCATGCGCGATCTGGGCAACCCCAATCCGGTGATGCAATACACTGCGCCGCAAGAGTATTTCTTTACGCTCGTGCGGATTTCGATGGTGGGGGGGCTGGCGATTTCCTTTCCGGTCATCGCCTACCAGCTTTGGCGTTTCGTCGCACCTGGGCTGTACAAGAATGAGAAATCCGCCTTTCTGCCCTTTCTGATCGCATCGCCCGCACTGTTCCTGCTGGGGGCGGCCTTTGCGCAATATGTGGTCGTGCCGATGGCGATGCAGTTCTTTCTGGGCTTTGCCGATGCTGCGTCGATCCTGACGGCGATTGTGCAGGACGGTACGGTCAAGGACTCGACCAAGGGCATCGACATCGTGTTTCAGGGCAAGGTGAACGAAAGCCTTGATATTACGCTGAAAATGATCGTGGCCTTTGGCCTGTGCTTCCAGTTGCCCGTGCTGTTGACGCTGATGGGCAAGGCCGGTCTGGTTTCATCCGAGGGACTGGCCAACGTGCGCAAATATGCCATCGTCGGCATTCTTGTGGTGGCCGCACTGGTCACACCGCCCGACGTCGTGACCCAGCTGATCCTCTTCGTGGTGGTCTTTGGCCTGTACGAAATCTCAATCTGGCTGGTGCGGGGGGTGGAACGCCGCCGCGACAAGCGTCTGCGCGAAGAAGGCTATTTCGACGATGAAGAAGACGAAGAAGGTCTGGACGACATTCTGAACGGTGACGACGAGGACCTGAAAAAGTGATCGACGACCCGATGGACCGCATCGCGGCGGCGCTGGAGCGTATGGCCCCCGCGCCGCTGCAAGCCCCCGATTTTGACGCCGCCAGCGCCTTTGTCTGGCACACCGGCCCGGACCGGCTGGAACCGGTGCACCAGATCAGCCGCGTGCCGCTGAAGCTGCTGGTGGGCAACGACCGCTCGCGTGATACGCTGCTGGCGAACACCACGCAGTTTGCGCGCGGGCTGCCTGCCAACAACGCCCTGCTCTGGGGCGCGCGGGGCATGGGGAAATCCAGCCTTGTCAAGGCGGTACACGGCGCTGTTCAAGCCGAGTATCCGCAGCTCAAGATCGTGGAGTTGCAGCGCGAGGACCTGCACAGCGTGGGCCGTCTGCTGAACCTGCTGCGCGCGGCATCGGGGCGGTTTCTGCTCTATTGCGATGACCTCAGCTTTGGCCACGACGACAGCCATTACAAATCGCTCAAGGCGGTTCTGGATGGCGGGATCGAGGGGCGGCCCGAGAACGTGGTGCTCTATGCCACGTCGAACCGCCGCCACCTGATGCCGCGCGACATGATCGAAAACGAACGGCAAAGCGGCATCAACCCCGCCGAGGCGGTCGAGGAGAAGGTGTCGCTGTCGGACCGTTTCGGGTTGTGGCTGGGGTTTCATCCCTGCGATCAGGATCAGTATCTGGCGATGATCCGCGGCTATTGCGATGCTTACGGCGTGGAGATCGACGACGCGACATTGCGGACCGAGGCCATCGAATGGCAGGCCACGCGCGGTGCGCGGTCAGGCCGGGTGGCATGGCAGTATTTCGTGGACCTTGCAGGGCGTTCGGGCGTCACGCTTTAGGCGGCGGGGTGTTGAACGTCGGAGGACTTTGGGCTTTTGCCATCATCTGAGTCCGAGTGGAAAGCCGCACTTGTGTGCAGACGCGGCGAAGGTCGGCTTCGAGTTCTGAGCGACCTTGCCACTGAGGGCAGCGCCCGACCGCGGGTGGGCAGCGGAAGGTCCGTGGGT
>TARA_R110000765_G_scaffold103039_3_pt1 | contig 67874 bp, 63 predicted proteins | sample TARA_R110000765 | Tara Oceans TARA_R110000765 (sample SAMEA4398168) | marine metagenome | biome: Polar Biome; feature: [MES] marine water layer (ENVO:01000295) within the mesopelagic zone...; material: water (ENVO:00002006), including particulate matter (ENVO:01000060) such... | reverse complement strand
GCTCTGGTCTGTTTTGCCTAGGCAAAACGATCCCGCCGCTGCGTCCGCCTGCGTGTCCGGCCCCACCGCTTGCCTGCTCGTGTCGGGCAAACCTGGCGTCAAAACACACACACATGAGTATGGAAGCATATCCTCCGGATGGCCCCCAAATCAGCCCGCCTCAAGGATCGCAAAACTTTTCGGTTAGAGTGGGGTGTGTGGGGAGGTCAGTCGTGCCCGCGAGGGTGCGCCTTTTGTCGGCGTCGTACATCGAAAACTTTTGCGCCCAGCAAGCTGGCGGCTGCGCCGTCCATGACCCGAACAGATTCGGTGAACCAGAAATCGGCCATGCCCCCACACGCATGTGGCGGTCATCAAACTCAAACATTGGAGATGAACACATGTCCTACGATCAAGCGACAACATACGAGACAATCGAACTCTTTGGCCTAACGGAGAAGGATGCACACCTGCCAATCCCGCAGGACGATATCCTGAAAGACAGCATCATCCGCGAAGCTTTCGAGACCCTGCTCGGACAGCTACGGGGTACTGGACTTGAAGGAGAGATCGAACCTCTCGCGCACGGGTTGGCAACAATCCTGCAGCGCCGCAAGGTTGCCCTCTGCAAGGAAGTTGATCGCACAGCTGACAAGATCGGCGCATTGGCAAAATGTCACGACGGATCTGAGATCGCAGAGACAGCTCTGGAAGAGGCGCAAGCGCGCTTCGTGCACTTGCGCGAGATCGTGGACGCCATCGAGACGATGGGGGAGGCGGCAGCGGAATGCTATGAGGTCGAGACCGGCAATGCCTTCATTCCGGCAGCGGGATCGCGCGCCAGCGTTCGGGCGCAAGAGACGGGAGCCGTCTTCGAGGCCAAGCAACTTCTGGAGCAGCATGATCGTGAGACTGCCGCCAAGTCGAAAGTCGAGGGCGTCCCGCTGATCGTCTCGGGCGCGACGGACTGGACCGACATCGACGTCATCTTCCGAACACTCGATAAGGTTCGGGACCGCATCAAACAAAACCGCAATCAGGATATCTTCATCTGCCACAAAGGCGGCAAGCATGGGGCTGAAATGATTGCGGCCCGGTGGGCGCGCGCGCGGGGCATCAACCAAGCGCGCTTTGATCCGCGTTGGTCTGCACATGGACGCGCAGCTCCGTTCAAGTGCAATGACGAAATGCTGGACGATAAGTTCGCCGCAACAGGAGTTGTCCTCTTCGGCGGCAACGGGGTGGCGCTGAACCTCGGGCAGAAAGCCGAAGCGAAAGGGCTGACGGTGATGCGGGTCGCGGATCCAGCGAAGTCACCGGATGAGGCATAAGCCAGAGAGGGTCACCTTCGGGTGGCCCTTACTTCGTTCTCAAAAGCGTGGTTCGAAATTAAGATGCACGTTGCTGGTCTGCGGCTCGGGTTCATTTATGGTATGCAGTCGCTATCCGAATTTCCCGTTTCCCGAATGGCAGAGCGGTATCTCAATGTAATCCCTGTCTATTGTATCCGCGCCGCAAATGACTTTTGTTGTGCAGCATATCACGCTCGCAGGTTTTACAGTCGATGCCCTTTTCCCCGGAACGCACCCAAGAGATTCAATCGCGCATTGATGCGCGACTGCAGTCTGGTCAGGCGAACGATTGGGAGGTTTCGTTTCTTACGAACATGGCTGCGAGGTTTCAGAAGTATGGAGCCGACACACGTCTGAGTAAGGCCCAATATGCCAGTCTGCATAAAGTCCTGAAGTTGGAACGTGAGCCATCATCTCGGACTTCAGCGCAGACCAACGATGTTACTTCGCGTCCGATCCCGAAGCGCCGCACCAAGTCTTACCAACCAAAATCCCGACCGATGTCGGTAACCCGTGCAATCACTGCACCGCGGCGGGCAGTCCGTAGGGCTCAGCGGCAAATCATGGTGCCGCTTGTTATAGCTGTCGCATTCTTTGCGCTGATCGGATCTTTGTTCGATACAACATCGTCGCGATCCACATCCTACAGCCCACCAGCGACGTCTGCACCGCAAACGGCAAGTTCTGCTTACGTCTATGTGACGGGCACACGGGTCAATCAACGGGATGGGCCGTCCACGTCTGATCGGGTCATGGGCGTTCTGGTTGAAGGCACGCGTGTCCAACTGCTTCGTGACCAAGGACAATGGGCGCAAATCCGGTCTGACTTGGGAACCGGCTGGATGTCCTCCAGCTTCCTGTCTCTCAATGGGCCGACTGCGGCGCAACCTACAGCACAGGATCGAACTCTCCGTTCAAACGATGTGCGGATCATCGACGGTGACACCGTCGACATTCGCGGGCTGCCGGCGAACGTGCGACTTGTCGGTTTCAATGCCCCTGAGACGTGGCGGCCGTCCTGCACTGCAGAACGTCAGGTCGGGGAACGTGCTACGGCGCGCCTGAGTCAGCTGGTGCGGAATGCGACATCGATAGAATTTGAACGCGTGGCATGTTCGTGCAGGCCTGGTACCGAAGGTACTGACCGATGCAACTTTGGACGCCTATGTGGATCGCTGTTCGTAGACGGTCAGGATGTGGGACGCACTCTGATTGGGGAAGGACTGGCCGTGCCATACCGGTGTGGCCCTACCAGCTGTCCTCCGCGTCCTCAAGCTTGGTGCGGATAACATCACAACCATCTCAACACCGAGAAATTGATCTTCGCCCGAGGCTGAACAACCGCCCTGCCTTTCGATGCGCGCAACAGACCAAACCCCAACACGTCACATCAGAGCGCACCCGACCTTCACCTCCATCGAGATCAACGAGAACCGTGGCGACTGCGATGTGGGGGCATACATTTTGGTCTCTTCTTTTTGCTCATTGATGTGGATCGCACGGGGTCGGACCGGCCGTACCCTACGCTGTGCTCCAGCAAGCACAAATACGGCTTCCACGCCTGTGGCGCGGACCCTCCGCATTTGCGCTTGCGACCGGTCCTTAGTCCGCGGTGCTTTTTGATCCTCATCGCAAAAAGGAGAGACTAAAATGACCAACCACTACGTCGCAACAGTTCCCGTCAAATACACCGATGGCGAAGGCGTCGAGCGCACCCGTTTCCAACGCGTCGGAGCCATGTTCCGCAACACCCGCAACGGGGATGGCTCGGAGTTCTTCAGCCTCAAGCTCGACTTCCCCGTCGGTGTCCAAGAGCTAGTGATGTTTCCACCAAGCTCAAAGGAACCCCAAGAGTAAATCCTTCCTGAGGATGGGCCGCCGTAAGGCGGCCCTATCTCTGTCCCAGAGATCGCTACGGGTCCCGTTGAGACCCCTGCCTTTGGCAGCGATCACGGTTGCCGATGACAGGACTGCAAAGCAGTCCTGATGGTTCTTGTTGTGTTTGATCTTGTGCGGTGACAGAGCTGCCAGCCAGCCTCAAGGGGGCCATCCCCAAAAACCTATCGGCGGAGCCTTCAGGTTTTTACGGCAGAGAATTGGCAAGCCAATTCTGGCCTCCCTTGACCCTGACTGTCTGCCCTGTCGGTTGAGTTCTGTCCCGCCCCTTCGTTTCTGTCCGAACATTACATGTTCAGACAGACCTCAGGCGCGGGCCCTGTTGAGAGGGGCCCATGTTAAAGCATGGGGCCGATGTTTGTTGGCGCCCTCTCGGTCGCGGCCTCGCACCTGCGGTGCTTGGGCCGTTAAACGGAATACAAGGCTGCCTGCGCCCCAATTCATCATTGGTATATTATTGACAGATTAGTATAGTTTCGTATGGTGGGTGCAGCCTTGTATGAAGGTGGCAGGAAATAGGGGGTCTTTCTTCACATGTCTCGCTCAAAACGTCTCACCGATGCGCAACGCATGGAGATCGTGCGCGAAGCCGCTGACGGAGTGCCTACGTCCGTGCTTGCGGAACGGTTCGGGGTGACGCCGCGGGCGGTGCAATACACGGTGAAGAGTGACGCAGAGCGCCAGCGCGATACGGCTGTTCCGGTGTTGGCGGTGAGTGTGAAAGTAACCTCTGATGAGATGGCAGCGTTCGATGCGGTGCTGGCGTCAGCGGGGATCGAGACGCGCTCGGAAGGGCTGCGCCGATTGATGCAAGCGGCGGGTGGCACCTTTGTTGCGGACGCTCAACTGGCTGCAGAGATGGTACGCTATCGCGCCTCGTTGAACGAGGTTGGAAACGGTGTCGCCCAGATCGCCAAGCAGATGCAGAAGGCCAATCGGGCGGGGCAAGGAACTGGTGCTGAGTTCTCGGAATTGCGGCTTGCACAGATGCGTGGGTTGGCAAGGTTCATCCTCGACAGTGCTGACGAGATTGACCTGCTCATGCGCCGCCGTCGGGACGTGATGCAGCTGGATGCGACAGCCGCTTTGAGGGAATTTGCCCATGCAGCGGAATGATGCGGTTGGTGCGGTCACTGGAGAAATATTTGAGGATGGATGGAGCCGCATCCGTGGCTCGATGCAGGGTCTGTATGCCTCCAAACAAAAGCAGATGGTGCGCGCCGCTGCGGGCCATCGGGCAGCTGTGTTCAAAGCGATCCGGGGCGGTGGCACGCACACTAAATCCCAGCTCGCAAACCAGCTCGAATACCTCACGACGAAGTCTACCCATATCGTCGACAGCAGCGGGTTTCTGGATGGAAAATCCAAGCTTGATCGTGGCGAGATCAAGGGCCTCACGGACCGCTTTGCCAAGCGGTGGGACGGCGGGTTCAAACCCAAGCTTGGGCAGACCACACATCTGCTGATGTCCTTCCCGATTGGCACGCGCGGAGAGGATGTACGAGACATTGCCACGGATGTGGCCGAGCGGTTCTTCCAGAACGAAGAAGGGCACTTCGACTATATCATTGCTGTACATGAGGACCGCGACCACCCGCATGCGCATCTGGTGTTGAACCGCCGTTCGCAAGAGGGCGAGTTCTTCTATTTGGCGCGCAATCATCGGTTCAACTATGACGACTTCCGGTTGGCCATGGTCGAAGAGGCTGAGACCTATGGCGTGCGGCTGGAAGCCACGCGGCGGATAGATCGCGGCGAGGTGCATTACCCACCTAAAACCCGCGAGGTCTATGCCGCCAAGGAAGAGGGCAGGGTGCCCCAAGAGCGGGAACGCGTTGGTAAGGATCTGACCCGCACGCTTGCCGAAATCGCAAACACCAAAATCATGTTCCACTCGCTGGCTGCCGAGGCATCCTCTGAGAACCGCGAAGACATTGCCGAAGTGCTGTTCCGTGCGGGTGAGGTTTTAGCCAAGGGCGGGCAAGTCGAAACTCTAGGAGGCATTTACATGGCCGAAGACGAGTCTTTTGAGGATCTGCGCAGCCGTTACGCGGAAAAGGTCGCCAACATCACGGACTTGATCGCGGCAAAGCCGGACGCAGAGCGGCCCGCGCTGGAGAAGTCCCTCAACGCCATTCAGGCGCGGTTGCAGCATATGCAGCCTCTCGGGTTGCGGTCCAATTCCCTCTCGGAGGTCCCGTCAGAGGGTGGGGTTTATTCTGAAACCAATATTCAGCAAAGCCAGCTTGAGCGTCTGTCTGAACCATGGGTGCGCGCCCGCGTCGATGCAGCCCTGCGCGGCACGGGGATCAGCACGTCCGAGGTTGTAGCCCGGATGGAGACAGGGGCGCAGAACGCGGCCCTCGAGCATCAATGGATTGCGGATGATCTGTCCAAGGTGGCCGAGGCGAAGGATCTGAATCTTGAGCGCCGTGCGGATTTGGAACAGGCGCGGGATGTTCTCAATGATGTGCATGTGCAGCTTGGGACCATGCTGGAACGGGAGGGCGTGTTGCGCCGTGACGGGGTCATTGAAGACGCCCGCGAGGTGCAAGCGCATGTGACTGAAGCTCAGATTGAAACCGCTGCAGAGGCCGTTCGCATCGAGACTCGAATTGATAACCGAGACGACGCCGTGATCGAAAGCCTTGCCGTAGAGCGTTTGGAGGACGAACAGTGGGACTATCTGCGCGACCATTCAGAGCTGATTGCGCGCCCCACCGATGTGATCTGCACGGATGAGGAGGGCAGGGCGGTGATCGTAGATCAGGCCGCTGCAGACCGAATTATCATTGAGGTTGAAGCGGCGCGTTTGGGGGCGCACAGCAGCACGCCAATCTCCGTTTCCGTCGCGCGCGATCTACAGACGCGATATCCGGATATGCCCGAGCAGTTAGTGGAGGGTCTCGGCGACACTTACGCGCGGGTTTATGAAGCGCGCGGCGCGGAACGAGAGATACGCCTTACGGAGCGCGAGACAGCTACGATTGAAACGCCCGAACTGTCCCGTGTTCTCGCCCATGAACGGGCAGGGGACCTCTCATCACCCTTTGAGACCGAAACCGAACGCGAGGCCTTCCGCACGGAGGTGGCGCGGGTTTTGGACGCGGCGCAGCTTGATCGCCTGAAAGAGGGCGACAGCGACGCTTTGGAAAATGTCATCGAAGATCGCCTCGACCGTCTCTATGCCGCAAAGGTCTATTTGCAATCGGATGCGGCAACGGCAAACTCGGATGCGTTGCGACAGGTTGTCGATGAGCTGGCAGACGTTGAAGTCGAGAGACACCGCGCCGCGGACGTGGATGGCGAGACTGAGCGAGGCCAGGTCCATTGAGCGAGTCCATGGGCAAGGCTTGGATTGCCATCGGGGTGGTTCTGGTAACTTTGGTGGCAGGCGCGATGGGCTACACCATTGCCTCGGCAGTTCTTACATTCAAATCGCTCGGGTTCCGCGCGGATATCGATTTTGGATATATCGCGCAGAATTATCTCTGGATCAGAGACAGACGGCCGGACGATTTCCAACTGATCAACCTGATCATCGGCGGTGCTGCCGTCGCCGGGCTGATGATGAGCCTTGCCATGTCCGGGTCCGCCCTCACACGCTTTGGTCAGACCCATTGGCAAAAGCGCGGCGAGATGAAAGCCAACGGGTTCTTTGGAAAGCCGGGAACCGGGTTTATTCTGGGCAAATTGGGCAGCCCAAAGTCGCGGGCCCGCTACATCACCTCGAAGGTCTTTCCCCATGCCCTGATAGTGGCACCAACGGGGCGCGGTAAGACCTCTGGCTTTGTCATCCCGAACCTGCTGACATGGCAGGGGTCTGCCGTCACGTTGGATGTGAAAGGAGAGTGTTTTGAAGCGACGGCCCGTCACCGTGCCGCCCAGGGCGACAAGGTTTACCGTTTTGCGCCCACGGACTGGGAAGGCAAGCGGACCCATCGCTACAATCCGCTTTTGCGCATCTATGAATTGGAAGACCCCTCGCGCCAGCAGATGGAATTGCAGTTACTGGCGACCCTGTTCCTGCAAAGTGACAATGATCGCGTTCAGGGTCTTCTGAAAGGCGGGATTGATCTCTTCGTGGCTGCAGGCTTGCTGGCCTTCCAGCGCAAGAAGCCGAACCTGGGCGAGATCTACCGGATCGCGGCCTCGGGCGGCAACAAGCAGAAGGAATATGTGGCGCGGGCCCACGAGATCGACAACAAAGCGGCCAAGCTGATATTCACGCGGCTGGCGTCCACCAACAACGACACACTGACCTCTTATGTTTCGCTTCTAATGACCTCAGGTCTGGACCAATGGCAGAACCCCGCGATTGACGAGGCGACGCAGGTTTCGGATTTTGATTTCCGCACGATCCGCAAAAAACCCTTCACGGTTTATCTCGTTGTCCAACCCTTGATGGTGAAGCCGCTTGCGCCGTTGATCCGGTTGTTTTTCTCTGACCTTCTCTCGGCGATGCAAGAGAAGGAACCGGGCAAAGATGAGCCTTGGCCCGTGATGATTATGCTCGATGAGTTCAACCGCCTAGGCAAAATGCCCATTGTGGTCGAGAGCATTGAAACCCTGCGCACCTATCGCGGCCATTTGGCGGTCGTCACACAAACGATCCCCGCCCTTGATGAAATCTATGGTGAAAACACCCGCCGCGCGCTCCAGGGCAACGCAGGTGTAAAGCTCTACCTCACCCCCTCAGATGAAAAGACCATTGAGGAACTGAGCAAGGCCGTGGGCAAGACGACGAAGACGGTCATCACGCGGTCGCGGTCCATTGGCAAGAATCCGTTCGAAGGGCGCAGTCAGTCCACACGGACGGAAGAAACATCTCTGTTGCCTGAGGATGAAGCGCGCCGTTTGCCGCTTGATGAAATTATCATGGTCGTGGATGCGCAGATGCCAGTGCGGGCGAAACGGATCCAGTATTTTGATGATCGGCTGTTTGCGGCAATTCATGGGGCGCAGAGGGGTGAGCTGCCGTTTCCGCAGCTGGGAAAAGGTGGGGGAGGGGTGTCTGGATCTGGCGCTGACGTTTCTAGCGGGGCTAAGTCCCAACCTGAAAAGGGAGCAGCAACTGCGCCGCGTGACGAAGCGATCGTAGGCAAGGAAGAGGGAGTTGCTGCCTCGGCCCAGAGGCCTTCTACGAAGACTGCACCTGTTGTCCAAGCGGTGGTTGCGGAAGAACGGCGGCAGATGGAGATGGATTTTGCGGGGCAATCAGCGATGGCTTTAAGAGAGCCGAATGATGCCGAAATCGGGCAATATGTTGGCGCTGTCGACGAGTTAGGCGAATTGGAAACTAATCTTGTGAACAGCGATACACACTAGGCTGCAAGAAAGTAGGGCAGCTTAGCATAAGGGCCAAATTGGGTTTTTGTCGTAGAAGCAGTCGCTCGTCTTGACCGCGGCGAAGGTCTCGAGCCCATTTTACCGGATGCTGCGGCACTCACGAAGGGTAGCGATGTGTCAGAAAGCAAACGTCGGCACCCTCAACGCCAACTGAACTTGACATAGCCTGCCAATAAATCGTTGGTATTTTGTGCTACCGCCGTTCGTGTAGCGCTCAATTCGGACTGAAAGGTTTGAGTTGGCTAAAGGATGGATCTGACGTTTTCATACTAACAGGGATACACCTCCTTCGGCACTCGATTTAGCAGGTAATTTCATTCTGTGATGTGAAATTTCGCCATGTTGGAGGTCAGTTTTGAAGACTGGCGCTTGCTTGCTTTTGTCAAAGCGGTAAGCAAGCACCAGTGCCATGAGTATTACCCCAAAACGGTCGTTACTGCGCGCAGGGTTGCGGCGACGACGGTGTCGGCTTCTTCGCGTGTCAGGCAGAAAGGCGGGGCAAATCCTAGGATATCGCCCTGTGGCATGGCGCGGCCGATCACTTTGTCCTGCGCCAACAACGTGGCCGAGATCTGCGGGCCAATCTTGTCTGCTGCATCAAAGAAGGTCCGGCTGCCTTTGTCTTTCACAAATTCGACTGCGCAAAGCATCCCTTCGCCGCGAATATCGCCGACATTTGCGTGGTCGGACAGCGCGTCTTTCATGGATTGCTGAAGATAGGCGCCAACAGCACTGGCGTTCGTGATCAGATCAAGGCCATCAATCAGTTTCAGGTTTGCCACACCCGCGGCCGCGCCGATCGGATGGGCGGAGTAGGTCCAGCCATGGCCGATAGCGCCGTTTTCGTCCGTTCCCTGTTCCAGCACCTTCCAGACCTTGTCCGAGATGATCGAACCGGACAGCGGTGCATAGGCTGAGGTTAGGCCCTTGGCGATGGTGATGATGTCTGATTCCATCCCATAATGATCTGAGCCGAACATACTACCCAGACGGCCAAATCCAGTCACGACCTCATCGGCAACAAGCAAGATATCATGCTTGCGCAACACGGCTTGAATAGCCGCCCAATAGCCCTCGGGCGGTGGCACGATGCCGCCGGTGCCCAGCACTGGCTCACCGATGAACGCAGCAATGGTGTCTGCGCCCTCACGCGCGATCAGCTCTTCCAGTTTGGCCACGCAATGCGCCACGAACTCGGCTTCGCTTTGGTCCAGATTGTCACGGCGATAGTAGAAGGGCGCTTCGGTATGGATGACCTGCGCCAATGGCAGATCGAATTTCTTATGAAACAGTTCCAGCCCGGTAAGCGACCCGGTAACAAGACCTGAGCCGTGAAAGCCACGCCAGCGCGAGATGATCTTTTTCTTCTCGTGGCGGCCAAGGATATTGTTGTAATACCAGATCAGTTTGACATTGGTTTCATTGGCATCTGATCCGCCCAAGCCAAAGTAAACCTTGGACATATTGGCAGGCGCGCGGTCGAGGATCATCTTGGACAGGGTGATCGAAGCCTCGGTGCCATGACCGACATAGGAGTGGTAAAATGCCAGTTCCCGCGCCTGATCGGCGATGGCTTCGGCAATTTCTTGACGGCCATAACCGACGTTGACACAGTAAAGCCCGGAAAAGGCATCCAGAAATTTGTTCCCATCGCGATCTTCGATGTGCACGCCTGATGCGGTTTTGATCACACGGGTCGGTGTTTCACCACGCGCGTGTTGGGCAAGATGGGTCGAGGGGTGGAAGAAGTTTTCGCGGTCCCATTTTCCGAGCGTGTCATTGGTCAGCATATCTTGTTACTCCTCATGCCCAATCGCGGCATACGTATTTGATTTCAGTGAATTCTTCCATGCCCAAACGGGCACCTTCCCGACCAAGGCCGGATTGTTTGGTGCCGCCAAAGGGGATGGGGGCGCCCGTGACCTGAGTACGGTTGACCGCAACCATGCCAAATTGCAGTGCGCGGCTGACGCGGTAGATACGCCGCGGATCATTGGTATGCAGATAGGCGACCAGCCCGTATTCGGTGTCATTGGCGCGGGCGACGACCTCCCCCTCGGTGTCAAACGGCAGAATTGCAGCAACAGGGCCGAATGTCTCATCGCGCAGGATCAACGCGTCATCGGGAACATCAACCAGCACGGTCGGCTGATAAAACAGCGGCCCCAAATCATGGCGCGCGCCCCCGCAAGCCAGTTTTGCCCCCTTGGCCAACGCGTCGGCCACATGTTCTTCTTGTTTTTGCACGGCTTTTTCGTTCATCAGCGGGCCAATATCGCAATCATCCATGCCGACACCGATGGTCAGCGCTTTGGTTGCTGCTGTAAATTTCTCGCAGAATTCGCCGTAGACAGTTCGCTCGACAAAGATGCGATTGGCCCCAAGGCAATCCTGCCCCGATGTGGCAAATTTCGCTTTGATCGTCTCATTCACGGCGGTTTCCATATCGGCGCCTTTGAACACAATGACGGGGGCGTGGCCGCCAAGCTCCATCACCAGTTTTTTCACAGTATCCGCCGACTGCCTATAAAGCAGCCGCCCGATTTCGGTTGACCCGGTAAAGGACAGCACGCGCACGCGGGTATCTTTGGTCCAGGGTTCCACAATCGTGGCCGCCCGTCCTGTCACCACATTGAACACACCTGCGGGTATTCCTGCACGCTCGGCAAGCTCGGCCAGCGCCAACGCCGAATAGGGTGTCTCGCCTGATGGATGCGCAACTACGGTACAACCAACCGCTAGGGCTGCCGCCGCCTTGCGGGTCAGCATGGCGCAGGGGAAGTTCCACGGCGTGATCAATGCTGCCACGCCCACAGGTTCCAGCCAGACCTCAACTTCGGCACGATGCAGATGGCTTGTCACACCTTCGATATTGGGGCGCTTTGCCTCTTCAGCGTAAAATTCGATGAACGAGGCCGCATAGCTGATCTCGCCGCGCGCCTCGGACAGGGGTTTGCCCTGCTCAAGCACCATAATCCGCGCAAGGTCCTCCTTGTGTTCGATCAGCAGATCAAACCAGCGCCGCAGGATCACCGAGCGTTCTTGTGGCAACAGTCCCGACCAGCTGGCAAAGGCCGCTTGCGCCACATCAACAGCGCGGACGGATTCAGCGGCGGATAGTGCCGCAACCTCGCCCAGAAACGCGCCGGTGCCGGGATCGGTGACGCTAAAGGTCTCATTGGACTCCGCCGCACACCATTTCCCATTGATATAGGAAAAGCTGCGGACAAGTGCTTTGTCCGTGATTTCGCGGCGGGCTGAAAGGGCTGTTGCGGTCACGAGCGTTCATCCTTCTGTTGTCCCGCTATTCTTACGGCTCCCGCCCAGAAGAAATGACTGAAGTGCAAAGGGGAAACAGCTAATATGACTGCAAAACCGCGTTTATTCGCGCGAAAATAGCGCGGCAAAAGGCGGCACGCCTGCGCTTTTGACCGGCTTGGTTACGACATAGGTGAAATACTGCGATAAGCCGATACGCGACTCCAACATTGCGTCGATCAGCCGTTGATAACTGTCAATGTCGCGCGTCACGATTTGCAGCAAGTAGTCGTAACCGCCGCCAAGCGCCCAACAACCAATGACCTCATCATGAGTCTGGACTGCGGCCTCGAAGGATCTGAAACTGGCCGCCGTATGATCCGCGATTTGTGCGGCGACAAATACGGTGACGTGCGAGGCCAGCTTTTTCAGGTTGATCTCGGCGCGATACCCTTCGATCAACCCGGCTTTTTCCAGTTTCTTCAAGCGGTCCCAGCACGGCGTTGGGGACAAACCAATGCGGTCGGCCAGAGCCGCTTTGGTGATCCGACCCTCGCGGGACAGGACACGTAAAATTTCCAGATCACGTTGGTCAAGCTGCACGATACACCCCTTTCGATCTAGTCCACTACCACACCAACAACGGCGGTGCAGTCACCCGATTTGATCAGGCCGGGGAAGTGGCGACTGATCAAGATACCGCTCCGTTTTGCCTGGTATTCGGTCGGGGCAACCCCGCTGCGGTCCACAGGCCAGACGCGGGCAACGACATCGCCCTTTTCAACTTTTCCACCCAGATCAACGACCGGCTCATGCATGCCATCGACTTCACTGAAGATAAAACAATCCCCATCCGGCATATCAAGCTTGATACATGGGTCGATCTGCATTTCACCGCGCAAAATACCAAAATGGATCAAGACGTTGCGCAATCCCTTCTTGGCGATTGCATTGGATTTTGCACTGGATGAGCCGCCCCCACCCAGTTCGGTCGAGACCAGGGCCTTGCCCATTTCTTCGACCGCAGTGTCGTACATGCCAACGTTGTCGATCTCTAATAGCTGCACCGAATAGGGCGCGTTGAATGCGTCCATAGCCGCAAGGCAGGCGGCTTCGTTTGCCTTGTCGTCCTGAATATGGGTTGCTGCAAAAGGGACAAAATCCAACGTTCTGCCACCGGAATGGAAATCAACCGCGACGTCAGCCATTGGCAGCAAAGTGCGCTGGAAATAATCTGCGATCTTTTCGGTTGGAGTGCCGTCCGGCCGGCCCGGAAAGCTGCGGTTCATATTGCCTTTGTCGATGGGCGAGGTGCGGGTGCCTGCGCGAAATGCGGGGAAGTTGAACGCCGGCACAATGATCACCCGCCCTGATGCATCCTCTGCGCGCAGCGTCACCGCCAATTCCTGAAGGGCGATTGGCCCTTCGTATTCGTCGCCATGATTAGCCCCAGTCAACAGCGCTGTCGGTCCCATGCCATTCTTGATCACCGAGATCGGGATCATGATCGAGCCCCAGGCGCTGTCGTCTCGGCTATAGGGGAGCTTTAGGAACCCATGATGGATGCCGTCAGCATCCAGTGGAATGGTTGCCGAGATCGGATTCGTCTTCATCTCTTAGTCCTTTACAATCATCTTGCGCGGCACGTCGGCTAGGCACTCGGGGCCGTTTTGGCCGATACGAATGCTCTCGGTGATCTCAAATCCCCAATCTTCCATCCACAGACCGGTCATGAAGTGGAAGGTCATGTTTTCGTGTAGGACCGATCTGTCACCAGGCCGCAGAGACATTGTGCGTTCGCCCCAGTCCGGCGGATAGCTGACGCCAATGGGATAGCCGGTGCGGTTATCTTTAGTGATGCCGTATTTCTTGAGTACCTCAAAAAAGGCGAGGGCGATATCCTCGCAAGTATTGCCGACGCGCGCCTTTTCCAAACCGGCTTCCATGCCCTCCAGCACGGCCTTTTCAGCGTCAAGGAAGGTTTGAGTTGGCTTGCCGAGAAACACCGTGCGTGACAGCGGGCAATGGTAACGTTTGACGACACCCGCGATCTCGAAAAACGTGCCTTCACCTGATTTCATAGGCTCGTCATCCCAGGTCAGATGCGGTGCAGAGGCATCAGTCCCTGACGGCAACAGCGGCACAAGCGCGGGATAGTCGCCCCCTGCGCCGATGGCCGGATCATAACGCAAGGCAGCGTCATAGATATCAGCCACCAAATCGCATTTGCGAATACCCGGTTCTACCTTTTCGACGATGCGCTCGTGCATCCGCCCGACAATTTTGCCGGCCTGGCGCATCAATGTCAGTTCCGCCTCAGATTTGACCGCGCGCTGCCAATTCACCAACGCCGTAGCATCTGAGAATTGCACATTCGGCATGTGTTTCTCCAACGAGGCGAAAGCAGCTGCGGAAAACCAGTAGTTATCCATCTCAACACCGATGGTGCCTTTGCCAAGGCCCCGGTCGATCAACTGCGCCGAGAGGTAATCCATCGGGTGCCGCTCGGTCGACTGGACGTAGTGATCAGGGTAGCCGACGATGTTGGCGGGATTCATAAAACAGGTGCGGACGGCGCCGTTTGCATCTTGGCCACGGCCATACCAGATTGGCTCGCCGGTCAGGGTCACGACAACGCATTGATGCACATAAAACGACCAGCCGTCATAACCGGTTAGCCAATTCATATTGCTGGGGTCCGAGACAATCAGCAGGTCCAGCCCGCGATGTTGCATCTCGGTTCGGGTTTTGGCGAGGCGCTGGTCGAATTCCGCGCGTGAGAAGTGGAGTTTGGGGGGTGGCATAGGGGCGCTCCGATGCGGTTAGCTGGTGAATGTAGTGCCTTGGCCAGCGGCGTCAGCGCGCTGGCGGGCAAGGGTTGCAATGGCGGTGTCCTGTACGCCGGTGCCGGTCAGATCGGCGATCGTGATATCTGTGTCGGACTGGCGACCCAAGGCAGTGCCCCCCGCGATTTCGCCCAGTTCGACAAACGGCTGATCGGCGGTGAACACGCCAGCCGCGATGGCGCTGCGTAATTCGCCCTTGATCGCGCATTGCGCCTGACTGTCGGGAACATAACGCGTCGCCCTGGCCAGACAGCTTGGGGCAAGCTCGACCTTATGCTCCTGATCCGAGCCCATAGCAGTTATGTGTTGACCCGGTTGCAACCAGTCGCCCATGATTAACGGCGTGTCTGAAGGGGTGGTAGTGACGATAATATCCGCGCCGCTGACAGCACTTGCGATGTCAGTGCAGGCGGTCACGTCGATCCCCAATTCATCGCGCAGGCTGGCGGCGGTTGCCTCTGCCTTTGCGGTATCCCGCGCCCAGATGACGGCGCTTGTGATCGGGCGCACAAGCCTCAGCGCCATAAGCTGCAGTCGGGCTTGGACGCCAGCACCGATGACGCAGACGCGTTGTGCATCCGGCCGCGCCATATGCTGTGCTGCGACAGCGCCAGCAGCGGCGGTGCGCACATCGGTCAGATACCCATTGTCCAGCAGCAGAGCCTCTAGCATGCCTGTTTTACTAGAGAATAAAACCATTAGGCCCGAAGTGCTGGGCAAGCCAAGTTTTGGGTTGTCGAAAAATCCGGGGCTCATTTTAATAGCAAAACTGTCGATACCAGGGACGTAAGCGGTTTTTACGCAGACCTCACCGTTATGGTCGGGGATCATCAGAGTCATTATCGGCGGCATTACGACATTACCTCCGGAAAGCGCTGCGAACCCTTGTTCGACACAGCTGATTGCATCCATATCCAGTGGTACAAGCTTGCGCAATTCAGCCTCGGTCAGAATCTTGATATCAGGCATTTTCCATTCCTATTTTTTGATTCTCAGCGACAACATCAACGTCTTCACCGTCAATCAGACGTTTGTGCAGCTCCATATCGATGTTCTGGCCGCTTATCAGCGCGACGCAATTGCCCGGATTGTTGATTTTGCCGGCCAGTAGCGCGGCAATACCCACACTGCCCGAGCCTTCGATGATCTGACGCTCTTCCCAATAAGCGTGGCGGATTGCGGCGGCGATCTCGGCCTCGGACACCAGTAGAAACTCGTCCACCAGATCGCGTGTCATCGCAAAGGTATAGGTATTTTCCAGCCCGATACCGCCACCCAGAGAATCCGCCAGAGTTGGCTTTTCCTCGACCAATATCGGCTTGCCCGCCTGCAGGCATTCATACATCGCCGCCCCATGTTCCATCGAGATGCCAATCACCCGGATCGCTGGGTTGACCGCTTTCATCACCATAGCCGCACCCGAAATCAACCCACCACCCGACAACGGGATCAGGACGGTTTGCAGATCGGGGGATTGCTCCAGTATTTCCAGCGCGACGGTGCTTTGTCCGGCGATGATATCGCGGTGATCAAACGGGGGTAGCATTGTCATGCCTTCGGCGACTAGTTTATCAACCTCAACCTGGGCATCGTCCTGACTGCGCCCGACGATACGCACTTCAGCGCCATGCGCTTTGATCCCATCCACCTTGTTTTGCGGCACCAGTTCGGACATGCAAATGATACAGCGCACGCCGGCCTGTGCCGCAGCATAAGCTAGCCCGCGTCCGTGATTGCCCGTCGATACACCTACAACACCTGCCGCGCGCTGCTCTGGTGTCAGCGAGAGGACGGCATTTGTTGCACCCCGTAGCTTGAAGCTGCCGGTAATCTGGGTCTGCTCCAGTTTTAATGAAATGTTGGCCGATGTCAGCGCGCTCAGGCTGGAAGACGCAACCAATTGCGTTTGGCGGATGCCGCCCGTGATCCGGTTTCGGGCCGCAAAGCTGTCTTGCAGTGTGATGGGTTGTGTCATTCTCTAAATATCCAGATGTGTATTAATGCTGAAACAGGCGGCCATATCCCGGCAAAACGGATTTTGACCCAACTTCGCGCAGGCAGCGCCAGATCATTGCCTGATTTGAAGACACGACCGGCTTGCCTGTGCGTGCCTCGATCCGGTCAATACAAACCGCCGCTCGCAAGCCTGTGCAAGACAGAAACAGCGCGTCAGCCTCTGGGTCCATCGCAGCACAAGCCGCTTCGATAATGGTGTCCTCGGACAGGCGCGCGATTTCGCGGTCGTCATCGACGCCCAGACAATTCGCACTGACAATCTTCGGGCCATGAGCCGAGAAATACGCAAGCACCTCGTTTGAGATGTTTTCGGAATAGGGCGTCAAAACGCTGATCTTTTGCGCACCAAGTGCCTTGAACGCGGCAAGTGCAGCAGAGCTTGGCGTGACAAAGGGTGTGCCCGGTTTGCCGGCGTTTAGATAGGTGCCCACAGCGTCATTGCCCAAAACCACTGAAGCAGCGGTGCAACTATATGCAATGACGTCCACCGCTTCGCCCGGCAGAATCTGGGCAGCGGCTTCGGTCAGGCGTGGACCGGTGGCGAGCAGATTTTCGCGTGTGCCGGGGTTTTGATAATCTATACGATTGGCGTAAATCCCGATCTCACTCGGATCACACATTCTGGCGAAATCAAGTTCGGTTGTATGGTCTGTTGCAAGCACCACGAGCGCGATGCGCTTTTTGACCGGTCGGGCATCAAACTGTGCTGCCACAAGTGAAACCGAGGATCGAACATCCAACGCGATATCCATCTTCACACCACCAATACCGGACATGTCGAAAGGCTCGTCACCTTGTGAGAAACGCTCCCTAGCAAATACCCCTCGATTGATCCCAGTCCCCGACTGCCCATAACGATCAAATCGTTTTCATGCTCTTGCGAAAAACTGACGATTGTCCGCGCTGTTGGTCCGCCTTTGACAAAGGCCCGAATGTTTTCACATCCTACCTGCCGCGCGATTGATGCACCGTGTTCAGCCACTTCCTTGGCGTGATCGCGCATGATGTCATCAATATTGTCGGGCTGTTCGGCATTTATTGCATACATCGAACCTTCCAGTACAGAATGATGGCGGTAGAGGGTCAGTACTGTCAGATCAGCACCGGACAGGATGGCCAGTTCAGCGGCTTTTTTTATGGCGGCTTCTGATCCTCCAGATCCATCAAAAGCAGCGAGTATGGAATTGAACATTTGTCGCTCCCTTTATTTATTGAAGGCGATGTCGCGCAGGAAAAGCGCCACTTGCGGAAAAAAGATCATCAGGACAGAGACACTCAGTAACATGATCACAAAAGGTGGCGTGCCTCTGATTACTTCCAGATAAGGACGTTTGAACACGGCGACCGCGGTAAAGATATCGCATCCGAATGGAGGCGTGGCCGAGCCGATTGCCGCTTGCAATGTGATCAACGTGCCGACCAAAATTGGGTCAAGCCCGGTTTTTTCAACAACCGGGGCGAAGATCGGAACAAAGATCAGGATTACCACGATTGGGTCCACGAACATACAGCCAATGAAAAAGGCGATGGCGATGGTGAACAGCACGCCGGTTTGACCCATTTCATCGATACCAAGGCTGCCCAGAATTTGTTGCGGTATCTGCGCAAATGATAAAACCCAAGCAAAGGCGGCGCCTGCACCCACCAGAATAAAGACCACCGCAGTTACCATGCCCGTTGATAGGGCGACCTGGTATAAATCGGTGATTTTCATCGTCCTGAAAATGCCAACTTCCAGCACCACCGCATAGGCCACGCTGATAGCCGCCGCTTCGGTCGGGCTAAAGATACCAAAGAAGATACCGCCGATAATCAGAACCGGGAAGCCCAACGGCCACAGAGCCCGTTTAACCGCTGTCGCGCGTTCACACCATGTTGCGGCCGGTTCGGTTGGGACGTCATTAATCTTTGCGTAGATCATGCTGTAGACAGAGAACATGAACAGGATCAACAGCCCTGGCCCGATGCCCGCGATGAAAAGTTCCGGGATGGATGCCTTTGCCACCACGCCGTAAATAATCATCCCAATGCTAGGTGGTATCAGAAAGGCGATATCGCTGGAGTTAACGATCAACGCTAAAATAAAAGAATCTTTGTAACCACCCTTCAACATGCGTGGGCGCAACGGTGTTCCAACCGCCACAACAGTGGCCTGTGTGGAACCTGACACCGCACCGAACAACGCGCAGGCCGCAGCGGTGCTGACGGCTAGCCCCCCACGGATATGGCGGACAAAGGCCATGACCATATCAATCAATCGCCCTGCAGACTGACCGCGTGTCATAATGTCAGCAGCCAAAATGAACATTGGAACCGCGATCAGTGACGAAGGCCGGATGCCGCCCAACATCTGCTGAACCATGAATTCGGTTTTGTCGATCGTGCCAAACAACTCTATTACGCCAATAAACGCCCCGGCGAGCAGCGGCACCATCATCGGGAACCCCATAAGTAGCAGGATGATCATTACCGAAAACATCAGGAGTGCCATGATTAAAGCTCCACTTCCAGTTCCTGCGCATCTGCTTCGCGCAGATCAGTTGACAGGTAGATTTCAGGGTCCTGAAGATTTTTAAGGAACGTCAGTGCATATTGAACACCGGTGACAAACAGACCGATCGGCACCCAGAGATAGCTAATATAAACAGGGATGCCGAGCGCCGGATACACGCGTCCCTTCGCTTGCATGTGGATGATATATTGAACCGAATACCACGCCAAAATCAGCAACAGTGCCGCGGTAACGGCCGTGACGATGATCATCAGGATTTTTCTAGGTTTTTGTGGCAGCGCGTCAGAAATCGCAGACATGCGGATATGCCGACCATGGCGCGCGGCGTAGCCAATCCCTGCGAAGGTCACCAGCAATATGAAAATGCTGTTCAACTCCTCGGCGAAGATTATGGAATGGTTGAAAACGAACCGGCTGATGACATTCACGATGGTGTTGATTGCCATGAGAATCACACCGGTGGCCATGATCACCCGTTCCAGCGCGGCTATGCAATTGTCGATACCACTTATTACTCCGGTCAGGCCCAGATTTTTTTTCGGCGATTGGCTCATGACCTCTCCCTAGGGCGTTCTCAGATGATTTCTGATTTTAGCTTTTTGTGTTGCGGGCCCAAATATGACATCAAGGCTCGCGACGCTTTCATTTCTGGCAACCATCACAGCCGTGACGGTTGCCTTTGTCGACACTTATTGCTGCGCGGCAATCAGGTCTACTTTCATCTGCTCCAGGATCGCAGCACCACGCTCACCTGCGCGTTCGACAAATGCTTCTTCGACTGCAATCGCGCGTTCTTTGAACACCGCGCGTTCGTCTTCCGTCAGCCGGTTGATGATATAGTCAGGGTTGGATTCTTTAATTTTTGCGAGGCCAATTGCATCAAGCTCGACGGCAACATCAAGAATGTAGTCAAGTGCTGCTTGTGACGCATTTTGAACAAGCTCTTTATCTGCATCACTCAGCCCATCGTAAAAATCGGCATTTGCCATCACGGCGGTCGTGTATTGACCGTGACCAGTATAGGTCATGACATTGGTCAGGTTATCCAAATCATAGGCCTCGATCCAGATCGTCGGGTTTTCCTGCCCGTCAACCATTTTGGTCTTGAGCCCGCCAATCAATTCGCCCCACGCCATGGCGATCGGAGACGCACCAAAGGCGGTATAGGTTTCCAACAACAACGGGGATGTCATAGTTCGGATTTTCATGCCCGCCAGATCTTCCGGGTTGCGGAATTCTTCCATTGTGGTGACGACCATTTCACCTTCGGGGAACACGGAAAGTAGTTCCAGACCTTGTTCACGATAGATGTCGTGGAACATCTCGTTCACAGCAACGCCTTCTTTGAAAAATTTACGTACCACTTCAGGGTCGGTTGGCTGGATGTAAGGCACCAAAAACGCTTCGGCTTCCGGGATCAGAGCGCCAGTGAATCCCGGAGACTGGTCAATGAATTGAAGCAGCCCAGCTTGCGCCTGCTCCATTGCATCAGCAGATTCTCCAAGCGATCCCACAGCGTAAATCTGAACCGTATGGTCCGAGTTGGCTTCAATTTCCTCTTTGAACTTTGTGGCGTACAAGCCTTGCGGGTCTGTTAGCCCCTCTTCCATGGCGTAGCGCCAGTTATCGGCTTGCACGGGACCAGCCGCGACAAATACCAAACTTGCTACAGCGCAGGCTTTCAAAGTGTTTTTTTTGGATTGAGTCATTTTATTCTCCCAGATTTCTGTGACTTCGGATTCGCATTTCAGTCAGAATTGGGACTATTGTACTGCATGTCAATAATTGTATTGTTGCAGTACAATTCTAGTAAGCGAACTGCGGCAACGCCTCATTGGGGCGGGTCAGCATCCCCGCCAACAACGACATTGCACGTTTAAAATGCTCGATGTCCTGGATGCTACCCAGTGAAATACGCACTGCATTTTGCGACGGTGTCTTGGGTGTCAGGAATGGCGTATCCGGTGCCACCGCTATTTTTAACTCGCGTGCGTAAGCGACAAAACTGGATGTGGTCCATCCCTCGGGCAGCGTCAGCCAGATATGAAGCCCAGAGCGCCGCCCACTCCATTGCATTCCCTGCAAAGCCTGCTCAACAATTTCAAATCGCCTGCATAGTTCCGCCCGTTGCCACATCGCCAATTCCAACGCGGTGCCATCCAGCACCCAGCGGCTTGCCAACTCGCAAACCAGTGGTGTTGCCATCCAGCCAAATACAATAAGGCGGCCGGTCAGTGCCGGAAGCAAATGATCCGGCGCAACCAGATAGCCGGCGCGCAGACCTGATACCGTACATTTTGTGAAAGATGTCAGGTAAATTGTCCGCTCCGGTGCCAACGAAGCAACAGGGATTGGGCGATGTTCGATGACCGGACCAAAGGCATCGTTTTCAATGATGTAGAGGTTGTGTTTTCGCGCGACATCCACAAGCGCGCGACGCCGCTCTTCGGGCATCATGACCGCTGTTGGATTTGTCAAGGAAGGAAGCAAAAACAGCACCTTGACCTCTCTTTTTTGGCAATACCTCTCCAGAGCGTCCGGGCACATACCCAATTCATCAGCCTGAATACCAACCAAATTCAGGCCAAGACAAGAGCAACCCGAAACAACCAAATGGTGCGTAATGCTGTCTGACAGCACGGTATCTCCGGGTCGGGTCAACGCAGAAAGGGCGGCAGACATGCCATGTGTAACACCATTGGTCATGATGATCTGCTCGGGGGTGGCCTCAATACCGCAAGCAGCCAGCCACTTCACTCCGGTAACCCGATGCGCCTCATGCCCGATGTTTGGACGGCACGACAAATACACCGAAGGGTCCAAATCGTTAGGTATTTCGGCAAGCAATTTCTGAAAGCGATCGACATGTATATTGCTGAACACTGGGCGGGAAATAGACAGGTCAAAACCATCGCGCCCTTCCGACTTTAACTTGAACGGCTGATCATTGCTCCGGTTTGGATCGACAACATAGCTGCCACGCCCGACTTGCCCGTCGATCAGATTTTGCCGGCGCAAAGCATCATAGGCTTTGCTGACCGTATGCACGCTCAGACCTAAATTTTCCGCCATCTTGCGATGTGTCGGTAATTGTTGGCCGATCTGCAATTTACCTTCTGAAATTGCATGAGCAATCGCCGAAGCAAGACCGGAATGCAGCGGGTGCTGAAGGGAAGCAGGATCAGGGTACCATATTGTCATGCGATAATCTTATTGCTGCTTTTGATGAATGGCGCAATCACGCTATGAGCAAAAGATTTCCGGCGCGCGGCGGGAGACACGAACCGAAAGGCACACTTCCGCAATAAGCTTTACTGCAAACGGAATACGCTCATAGCCACCATTGGCGCAGCCGCATCGAATTCACACTTTTTCCGAGATCTGTGAGTCCAAACGGCGCTCAGCGAATGGCGGCTGTTGCTATCTTTCACGGCTAAGGAAATCTGGCCGTTTAACTTTCCAGCTCTCCAGAAAGTTCAGGATGATCGGGTAGCGGCGGCACTAAACACCAGTGGCTCGGTTTGACGGGTTCGTAGTCAAATTGACCTAGTGCTGTCAGGCGCAGGACGTTGCTAAATATCTCGATAGCCCAAGTGTGTTCTTCATCGACCCAGAAAAGCTTACCAAAATGGTCGGTCGCGACGCCTCCTGAGTGGTCCTCAATTCGAAAATAGCCAACCACGCGATCAGAATTCAGTTCTTCTTGTGTCGGGGATCGATCTTCGAACTTGATCCATGACGTTGCTGGGTTGGACATATTCATCTTTTACCTAACCTTCCTAAACGTGCGAGTTGCGCCAACATTTGCGATCCGGTTCCAGTGGCAGGATTGCTCCCTGTGGGTGTCACATTTGCCATCCCCGGCCGTTGAGGCATTTGTTGCACTCCAAACATCTGACGCGCTCTAAGTGCGGCGTATTCCGCCCCACTTGCGCCACCAACAAGATACCGATTGTATGCCTGTTGATTGCCCATGGCGGCACGCGCAAATCCATAACTTCCGCCAAGGCCTCCCGACAACGCGGGCATCATGATATTCCCTGATATCGCCCGTACAATAAACGGCGTTGCGACGATAAATCCTTTGGCCATGAGAACCATCATAAAAAACGGGATGAGCGCGCCAATGTTTGTCGCTCCTTCAGGATCGCCAAGCTCTCCGATCAATGCGGAGGCAACTCCTGTGATCGTTGCAAATACACCCGCCACGACAATCGGATATATCGCGAAAGAGATCAGCGCCGATAGCCAACGCGAGAAGTAGTCTTTGGTGACGTCAAACAGCGTCAAAAAGATCATGATCGGTGCAATCCCGATAAGAAGGGCGATCATCAGACGCGACGCGACCAGTATGAACGCCGCCAGCCCACCAAGGATCGACAACATGAGCACGCCAACGATGTCGAGCATTGCGCCCGCCATCCAATTGAGTTCCGATCCTGCGGCATTGAGATACTCGCCTAGCTCGGCAATCAGCCTGTCAAACTCTTCGGCAAATGTGCCTGAAGGGCCGGGCACGCCGCCGCCCACGGACGCGACCAGTGCACCAGCAATGCTGTCGATCCCCGCGAGGATTGCGGAGGATAGTGCGTTGAACTGCAACCAATTGGTTGCGAATATCCCGATGAGCCCGACCTTGACCGCAAGCCAAAACGCCGTTCTTCCGTCCATCGCTTTGTATTGGTAGATCATGTTCAGGAAAACGAAGATCACCACGACCGTTGTTCCAAGGACGAGAAGCGTACCAACTGTCGCGGCAACAGACCCGAACTGCGTCTCGGCGGCGGTGTCGAGATAGCCTTGGGAGGTTTCAACGAAATAGGTGACGACGCTCATTTCAGGATTTCCCTACCAATTGCCCGCGGCTTCGCAGATCGCTTGAGCTTGAGGTCGAAGATCATTTGCGTGGCGGTTGTAGGTGTCCGAGGCTTGCAGCATTTCTGAACGGTCCGCATTGGCGTGGTTTTCTCGGAAGGTGCCTTCGGCTGAATCCCAAGTTGGGAAACGGACAGAACAGCCGCAGAGCCCCGTCTCAACGATCCGCTCCATGTTCTGTGCACGATAGATGTCCTGGACCAAGACACGCTGGTAGGCGTCTTGCAGCGCGATGTTTTCCATCCAATCGGGTTCGTTTGGGCGCTGAGAGCAGACATCTGGTGTGCTCTCGAGGCTGGGAATCAGATTGCGCTCCGCCACTAAGGGCGGTGCAATCAGACCCAAAGCAACGGTAAGCCAAGTGAGGCGGACAATCCGATACTTCATCGCGTGCCTCCAACATCTGCGGCCTCAGAAGTTTCACGTTTTAGGAAAGCTGTGTGCCCAATATTGGCAAATTCGGAAGAGCTGATTGAGACCACCTCCCACCCGACCTGGCCCTTCGCATTCAACGCGGCCTGCATCTCGATCAGGCTGTTTTTACGATCCAACGGGAACGACAGGATTTCATATTCATAGGTTTTCATGCGGGTGCTCCAATCTGTTCCATACCTGGGAGATAGAATTCGGTGATACCGCGCGCGCCGTTGTGACGCCCGGTTTGGATAATCACATCGATGGAATTCTCGATGTATCGCACCATGTCCGCATAGGTCATCGGAATTTCGGTTTTGAGGGCGGCGATCGCCAATCGCTGCACGGCCAGTTGCGGGGTTTCGGCATGTAGCGTGGTCATTGATCCGCCATGACCCGTGTTGATGGCCTCCAGGAAAGTCATGGCCTCTTTACCGCGCACCTCGCCAAGAATGATCCGATCTGGCCGCATGCGCAGCGTTGCGGTGAGAAGAACGTCTGCGGTTTGGAACGCTGCATCGCGGTTGGCGATAAGCGTCACCACGTTCGGTTGAGCGGGCAGAAGCTCGGCAGCCTCCTCGATCGTGATGATCCGCTCTTGCGCGCCGACATGGGAGAGAATTTTGCGGGCTGCCACGGTTTTGCCCGTCGACGTACCACCCGAGACGATCATGTTGAGCCTATTCTCAACGCAAAAGGCCAGCGCATCGTCGATCACGCCGGATGCTACGACTGCGCGCAATTGTTGGGTTTTCGCTTGCCGCAACTCTTCAAGCTTGCGCTCTTTGCCAAACAGAAACGACAGCTCAATTTTTTCAAGGGAGAGACTTGAGAAAAACCGCAAGCTGATCGACATGGCCGACATTACGGCAGGCGGCGTGATGACCTGCGCGCGGATCGGGCGATCTTTGTAGGCAATCGAGACCGATACAATGGGCCTGTCCTTGCTCATGGTGGTGTTTGCGCTGGAGGCAATCTGATTGCCGAGGTCTTTGACTTCTGTCTCGGACAGCGATTGATCCAGAAGGCGCATGAAGTGATCGCCCTGGAATTCGCCCCAGCAGGTGCCGTCGGGGTTGATGCAAATCTCGATGACATCGTCGCGGGACGCGGCGTCCAGCTTATCAAGCGAGGTTTGAAGATAGCTGAGCGACATGGGATCAAAAGATCTCGAGATCGCGGTCGACCATGACGGTGACGCGTGTACCTTGATCGACGTAGATGACGGGACCGATGGAGAGATAGTCACTGATCACACTGTCAGTCGCATCGGCCAGATCATCGCCAACATCCTCGAGAACGCCTGCTGTGGCTTCGTCTTCTACAGAGGCTGCGGCCGCACTTGGGGCCGCCGAGATGAGCGAAATCAGAGCGGCAGAGCCAAATCGTTCCGCAAAGCGGGTGTCTACGAAGCCCGTGACGCCGGAGCGTCCCAATTCGTCGCCACCAAAGGAGCTGATCTGGATGGTTTGATTGTCCGGTAGGATGATGCGGTCCCAAGCGATGGTAACGCGCTGCTGTGCAATATCTAGCCCCGAGCGATAGCGCCCAATGAGGCGCGACCCGCGTGGGATGAGAAGGCGCGATCCGTCAAAGCTGAAGACATCTTCGGAGACTACGGCGCGAGTTTGGCCGGGCAGGGAGCTGTCGAGTGCGGTTTCCATGACAGCCTGAATCATCGTGCCTTGAATGATGGTGTTGGACGGATTGGCGATCACCTGTGCTTGGGTGACGGAGGTCGGCAACGCGCCGTTCAAGACAAAATCGGTCACTTCGCCGAATGTGCGCTCGGCATGCGGTGTTTCATTCGCTCCTGACGTTCCGCCAAATGCAATCGTAGGGGAGGTAACGCGGCGATCCTGAAACGCACGTTCTTCTGCCGCGCGGCGCTCAAGATCAGCCATGCGGCGTGCCTCCTCTTCGCGGCGCAACCGTTCTGCCTCTCGCGCAAGGAGGTCTTCCTCAGACGGTCCGATAGGAACCGGCGCAGGCATTGGCCGATTGGCCTCAAGTTGGGCCAGCTCCAAGTCCATACGGATTTGTTCCAGTTCGCGGTCACGCGCCGCCAGTTCGTCCTGAAACAGCTGTTGGGCTGCCTCCGATGCAGTTTGCAAGGCTGCGATCTGAGCTGTAAGCCCATCAATGGCGTCCGCAGCCGCCGTATCTTCTTCTACCACCGGTTCCGGCGCGTTGCGCAATTCCTCGATCTGGGCCTGAAGGGCAGCCAATTGCGCAAGAAGCTCCGCGTTGGGTTCGATAGGTGCGGCCGGGGCTACGACAATCTGAGTTTCCGGGGCAGGGGGAGGCGGAATGGCTTCGATCGCGCCAAAGCCGTCACCCTCATTTTGAAACACGTCAGGGGTGGCTGTTGGTAGAGCCGTTTCCTCATCTGGTCCGGAGACCATGTAGAGAACGGCGCCACCTGCACCAACGAGTGCGACGACGATGAGGGCCAGAAGTGGCGACCGCCGAGGTCTAGTTGAAACGCCGCGATTTCCGCCCTTTTCTAGTGCGGCGAGGCGTTTTTCGAGCTCTGCGTCCTCTGAATTGCTCATGATGACGCCCCTGCTGGTGGGGTCGCCTGAATGCAAACCAACTCATCACCGAGACGCAACACCCACTGCGTGTTCACGCCTGAGACGCGGATCACACCGTCCTCGACGGCTTGAGTGTTTACCGTACGCTCGCGGCCACTGGAGTATTGGAAGATGGCTGGCACAGGCGCATTTCGGGGAAACTGGAAATAGGTGAATGTCCCGTCATCCCACACGCGCGTCGGGGTGAATTCGGATTGTGTACTGGCCCCATAGTTATAGTTGGGGGCTTGGCTCGCAATTGCGCGGGTTGGTCTCGCGTCGTCATCAGGATAGCGGAACTGGACTACATAGAAAGTGGGGCTTTGAGTTTCTTGGACGTTGAAATAATAGCTACGGCGATTGGTATAGACCGTCACATTGGTATGGACGCCGCGCGCGACGGGCTTGATCGCGAAGGCCTGCCCGCCTGGAACACCATCAATCTCAAAGCCTTCTGTGTCACCGGCGATGATGGAACGGATGCTTTCGCCTTCACCGAATTCCACCGTTGTTACATGTGTGAGGGAGACGTTGAGGCGATAGACCTGTGCCTCTTGATAGGTTGCGAGCCGGACGCGGCTGTCATTCGGGCCGCCGCGCGGGATGGCTTCGGCCAAGACAATGCTTGGCAATAGGATAACCAGCAGTGAGACGAAATACTTGATAAACATACTAGTTCTCCAATCTGTCGGAGCGGATGGAATATTCCAACACGGTGAAGCCAAAGGGATTGGACCAAACCTGATCGATAGACCGGCTGGCCTCAGGGCGGAACTCAAAGAGTAGTGTGGCTGTGAACAGGCCGGTTTGAACGCCGTTGATAGAGTTGAGGCGCTTGCGCAGCCTGACTGTGGCGCGATTGGTGCCGATCCGGTTGATACTCAGGACTTCGACATCCAACCGACCGCTCGTCCCATAAAGCGTGGGCGGGTAGTCCGCATTGGCGCTATTCCAGATTTGGCGCAGTGAAGCTTCAGCGGCGCCGTCGGATCGCCGCAGGACGCTGCGGACACGCACATCGTTGTCGAGTTGGTTGTAGACTTCGCGATCACTGATGTATCGAAACACTTCCGCTTCGATAATGGCTTGGTTTTCCGTAACTGTGGTGGCTCCGACAGAGACCTCGGGAAGTGCAAAGCCGGTCGCAGGATCATATGGCACGACGACGGGTGGTGGATCGACATCGAGCAGTGCGACAGCCGCTGCACTCAGACAGCCCAAGATGCCAAAGATCAGCCCCATGAGGCCGAGCCGTTGCCACGTCCGCTCACGGCGAAGGGCGCCGTAGACGAGTTCTTCTTCAATGATTTCTTGTTCACTCGCCACGTATCACTCCTCGGTCTCGGCGTTTCTAAATAAGCTGAATCGGTTCTTCGCTGCCTCTCGCTTCGCTGCCTCTCGCTTCGCTCGAACGCGAAAACCGATGTTTGATATTTGGGTCAATTTCGAAACGCCTTAATCAGCACTGAGATCGGGCAGGGTGAAATCCATGAACCGCTGCTCTTCGGCGATGGTTGCGGCATCGATCACACCACCCGTACCATCACCGACGGTTTGAATGGCTTCAAGCTGCCACATGGCAACAAGCGCAATTGCAAGTTCTGCCGTCACGCGCGTGTTGAGATCGACGCTTTCTTTCAATTCATCCATATCGTCGATCAGACCGACCAGCCGATCAACGCGCTCAAGCGATTGGCCTGCATCGCCGTAGCTGTTTTGCGCTGCGGCTGAGACCAGCGCGCCAGTTGTGGCTTGGGTCGCAATCCGGTTGGCACTCGCGTTCCCGCTACTGGCCATTTCCGAAAGCGTATCGTCGTCAAATCCAAGATCAGCCAGAACGCGGTCCATCTGGGTTTCGATTTCGCCAGCGCCCGACCCGGACAGGCCAGAAAAATCCCCATTCTTGATGGCCTCGATGGTCGCGATGATATCGCCGAACTCTTGGTCTAAAAGGCCGTTGAGCTCATCCTCCATCTGCGTGCGGATAATCTCGGGCAATTCCGCGAGACGGGTGAGCGCTTCATAGGTCCGTTGCAGTTCCGCAAGTTGGTCCGTGAGAGTGGCGAGTTGTTCGCGCAGTTGCACCAGCTGCTCGTTCTGCAGGAATTCGTCTTCGATCATCTGCCGGAGTTGCTGGATATTTTGGGCGATATTCTGGGTGTCGACCACAGGAACGCCCTGCGCGATGGCCGAGGAAGGAGAAGCCGCATGGAGCCCCATGGCAAGCGTGCCAACCAAAACGGTTCTCAAAAGCCATTTGGATCGATGCATCAGTCCAACTCCTCGATTGTAAAGTTCATAAAGTTGCCTTCGGCCATGCGGGCGGAGGCTTGGGCCAATTCAACCGCGCTCAAGGCACGGGTTCTTGCCGCTTGCAGGCGAATGCGGGCCGCGACGAGGCGCACGAGTTCAGCGCGGGCGTAGGTGTTGAGCGCGACACTCTCCTGCACATCCTCGGTCGTCGAAACCCGCTCTACGATATCGCGGACGCGCAGGGCGGCCTGACGGATCGCCGCAGGAGAGTTATTGCCGTAGAAGGCGGCACCATGTCCGGTGATGGAAAGATTGGCGTTGGCCAGAAGGGCAGGGTCAATGGTGCCCAAGGCTTCGATGCCGCCGATCCGGCTCAGATAGAGATTGTAGCGTTCGGGAATGACAGTGACGTAGTGCTGTGTTTCGCGGAACGGAGGCACTCCGCTATATTCAAACACGCGGCCCGGCCCTGCATTGTAGGCGGCAAGCGCGTTGATGATGTTGCCGTCAAAGGTGTTGAGTTGCGTGGCCAAGTACCGCGCGCCGCCATGCACCTGTAAATAGGGGCTGTCATAGTAGGCAGGATTGATGCCGAGGTCGCTCGCGGTGCCCGGCATGATTTGGGTCAGGCCAAATGCGCCAACGGGAGAACGCGCACCGATGGTAAAACGACTTTCCTGCCAAATCAGGGCTTGAAGAAGGGCGCGCCATTGGACCGAAGAGAGTCCGGCACGCCCTACGCCCGCAAAGCCGCTGGTCTCTTGAGCGACGCGGATAATGAGTTGTTCGATATTCTGGGCCGCATCGCCAAACATCTGCGTGCCACCGGGATTAGGATCAATCCCGCCTGAGCCATAAACGGCTTCCACCGAGCGCGCAGGATCACCACTGCCAGATTCCAAACCGGACACGATTGCGGGCAGGCCTTGGCCTCCAAAGCTTGATTGGGCATCGAGAATACGCGCCAGCGTCTCCAATTGCTCACGTTCAATCTCGGCAATGAGTTCGCGCACGGACAGCTTGTCGGCTTGGGTTGCGAGATCGACTTCGCGGTCACCGGTTTCCACGATGTCGCGTGCGGTCAGACCGTTATCGACCGTTGGCACACCTTGAGCGAAGGCGAGACCGGGCAGCAAAGACACGCAGAGGATATGAGCGAGCTTAGACAGCAATGTCACCCTCCGACCCGTTCATAGGGGTAAAGATGCAATCTGGTGCGACCGGAGCGACCGGCTCGGCCGGGGCGACAGCAGCGCGGAATGTGAAACAATTCGCCTGTGGTTTTTGGTACTGGGCACAGGAGGCGAGCATGCCGAGTGCGGCGAAAAGGATCAAAATGCGTGTCATGTCAGTCTCCAGAAGTCAGAACGGTCTCGGTAGTCAGCTCCCACAAGCGCCTCGCCCTTTTCCATGCCGCCGAGGATGGTGAGGTTACGACCTAATGCGCTAAGATCGGCATCGACCACGATAGATCCTTGGTCGTCGCGAATAAGGGCCAACCGCGAATTGCTGCCGGTGTTCAAAAGCACATCGAGCTCTTTGTCGAAGAGGTTCAGCATCTGGTAGTCAGACGCATGGGCGCGGATGTTGGGCAGCAGGATTTGTGTCGGGACCGCTTCGACAATGGTCTTACCGGTACGTGTGCGTTCCAGCTGGCTCGCATATTGCGTCATCATCACGGCAACGGTGTTTTGCTTGCGCGCCGTCACAAGCCAGTTCGAAAGCCGTTCTGCGAAATAGGCGTTGTCGAGGGCTTTCCAGGCTTCATCAATCACGATGATCGTGGGACGACGATCTTCGATTTCACGTTCAACGCGGCGGAACAGATAGCTCAAGACGGCCATCCGTTCTTTCTCGGACTCAGAATCCAGAATACCCGTTAGATCAAACCCGACGACGTCACCTTCGAGAGAAAAGGTGTCTTCCAAAGACTGACCGAAGATCCAGCCGTAGCGGCCATCGCTGGTCCACTCGAGCAGTCGCTGGTGCAAATCGCCGCCATCATCGGTGGAAACAAAGAGCGAGGCGAAGTCCTTCCAATTACGCAACGCTGGATCCGTGGCATTGGCGTTTTGACGCACGACCTCTTGGATACGGTTGGTTTGAACGGGCGTCAGTGGCTTGTCTGCGCGGTAGAGCAGGGTGCCCAGCCAGTCTGACAGCCAAGCCGTGCCGCGATTGTCAACTTCCGTCCAAAGCGGATTGAGGCCGGTGGCTTGTCCAGCCTTCAAAGCCGCATAGCTGCCCCCGTTGGCGCGGACCGCCATCTCCATACCAAGTCGGTAATCAAAGACGAAGATTCGCGCGCCTGCTCGACGGGCTTGGGTCATGAGAAATGCGGAAAGGACGGATTTACCAGATCCGGGCCGTCCCATGATTAAGGTATGTCCGCTGGTCGGCTCTTTGTCTGGGCTGCCTTGCTCGTGATAAGAAAACCGATAAGCACTTTGCTCAGGCGTGGGGAGCATGGTGATCACCTTGCCCCAAGGCACGTCACCCGCTTCTTTGCCGAGCTGTGTGCGATGAAACGCTGCGAAATCTGCAAAGTTTCGGTTCGTGATGGCACTCGCGCGCACGCGCTTGGGCTGATTGCCGGGGTGCTGGCTCAGATAATGCGCTTTTGCTGCGACCCGCTCGCCGATCATCTTCACACCTTCAGCAGCGGCGGCATTGACGATCTCGGCGCTCACCGTCTGCAGCTCATCAAGCGTGTCGCAAAAGATCGTCACAACCATGTGGTGTTCACCAAAACTTTGGCGTTTGGCTTCAAGATCATCGGCGGCGATATCGAGGGCTTCCATGAGCGAGAGAGCAGCATCCTGTGACGCCTGCATCTGTCGTTTCTGGCGCTTGATCCGTCCGGCCATGAGGTTGGAATTGATCGGTGTGAACGAATGAGTGACGATCATGTCGACTGGTAGATTGAGCATGTCGAACATCGTGCAAGACGTGGCCTCGGAGTATTCACCGATGGTGAAACTTTTGCCGTAGCGGTGGCCTACGACGCCTTCTGAAAGCTCAAAGTGATCCTCAAGGAATGTCACGCGGGTGTTGGCCACGTTGAACGACAGGAAGCCGTAGATGCTCGCCGGAAACAGCGGCAGTTCTTGGCCCGTATTGAGCGCCCCGAGGAACCCAACCAGCTCGCCTGATTTCGCCGACAGCACGCGCGGTTTGAGATCAGCCAGCCCTGTCGCAAAGACATTCACGGCCTCGTTCAGCCGTCGAAGGCGTTTTTGAGTTTCTTGTTTGAAGCGCTCAGGTGCGCTGCGATTGAGAAATGGAAGAAAACTCTTGGACGGCGGACGGTGCATGACTGTGAGAGTCAGTGTCTTGTCGCGCAGCCCGCTGGTCGCCAGTTTCTCGCGCCACTGGCGATCCACTTCGCCTGCAAAGCTCTCGTCGCGCACTGGTTCAAGCTCCGGCGCGATCGCTTTTGAGACCTTATGTACATAATAGCTGAAATCTGGACCCAGCTGCGCGACGATACGGGCAAACAGGGACGTGACCTTGTCGAGGTAGGCATCATCAGTTGTGTAGCTGTTTACCCCATCCAAGCGGATGCATTGGAACAGTTCGTTCACCCGCGTGCGCACCGTTTGGTCACCGACCAAGCTGACATAGGGCAGCATATGCGCAAGCCGCGTCTCGCGGGCATACCAATCCGGCGTCAAAGTGCGGGGATCGAGGACCTCGTCACGGGGCATAGCTATCCCCGCCATGCACCTGTTTGTTTCGCGTCGGTGGGGTTTCTTGCAACGCCGTCATCATCACGTCGATAAAGCGCGGGTCCCAATCGGCAGCTTTCCACAGCACGGGGTAGAGCACGGCAGCCACGGCTAGGATCACGATGTGCTGGATCCACACAAAGAGCAGCACCGAGCCAAAAAGCCAGACCATCGCATACATGATGGGCAGGCCCAGAAGCTTGGGCGGGCGCACGAGGCCGAGAAAGAGGGGCGAACGCTCAGCCACCTGCAAAGACCGCAGCAACGATTGTGGGCGCGGCGGCGACGCCTGCGATGCCAACCAACACCCAAAGCGCTTGGCGCAGATCGATGATGTTGAAAAACCAGCTCAGGAAGACGCCAAGAACGGCGAGCGTGGCGATGACGACGCCGAGCGGACCCGTCAGCGCATCGACGATGCCCTGTAGCAGACTTTGAATTGGGGAGAGGTCGATGCTTTGCGCAAGGGCAGGCTCTGCCATGAGCACAAAGGCTGCCAAGACGGCGACGAAGAAAGATGGGCTGAATCTCATGGATTTGTTCCTTCCAGACGTGCGGCTACCGCCATGACGCGGGCCACATGATTTTGGGTTTCTCGGTAAGGGGGAATGCCGCCATATTGGCGCACGGCATCGGGGCCGGCGTTGTAGGCGGCCAAGGCGAGCAATGGATCGCCAAATTTCGACAGCATCATCGCGAGGTAACGAGCTGACCCATCAAGGTTCTGCAAGGGGTCGCGAGGATCGATACCGAGGTCGCGAGCTGTCGCTGGCATAAGTTGACCAAGGCCAATGGCACCTGCACTGGAAACGGCACTTTGCCGATAGGCGCTCTCGATTTCGATGTTGGCGCGGAAGAGGACGATCCAGTCCGAGACCGAAAGTCCCGCGCGGCGCAAGCCGGTATGGCTGCCGTAGCGTAGCGCCGTGGCCTCAATCGCCGAAAGAACGTCCGCACGGGGCAGGGGAGTACGCGGCGCGATGGCGGCAATGCGTATTTCTTCGGTTGCTGCGACAACATCAGGTTCGTCAAGTATAGTGAGCGCATCGGCCGCCGAGCTTCGGCCTACGCCGTCGTTGTAGTTCCGAGCAAAGCTGTTTTGGGATTGCGTGGCGGTCAGCGATCCGTCGCTCTCCATGACCAGAACCATTTGGGCTGCCGCAGGTGGTGCAAGCAGCCAAATGAAAAGAAGGCTAGTCGCTGCTGCCTTTGACCGGCGCAATGAGCTTATGCGCGGTCCGCTGGCCCTCTTCGAGCGGGACATCGGCATGTGAGAAGCCGATCCCAACAAGGAACGACACGACGCCAGTGATGGTTTTGAATTCGCGGATTTTGATGTCGTTATGCGTTGTGCGGGTCCGGGCCGTAACCAATAGCTTTTCCACGCCGTCGGCTGAGACGGCACGCAGGATCCAGACCCCGTAATAGCTCGGGCCTTTCTTGTGCGCAGATTCCTGGCACAAGATTTCGGCGCTATAGCCGCTTTCCACGAGTTCGCGGAATCTCGCCTCCGTAACCACATTTGGTGCTTCGACTTCCCAGTTCATGGCCCGGCTCACGCTTTCTCTAAAGACGCAACGCTAGGCATTCCTACTTGAAGCCCAGAGATACGATAGTATATAAATGTCCGCAAGATATATTTATGCGTTGCGGCTGTACTGTGGTCGCGCACCCATTAGGCATGCAGAGTGGATTCTTTCAAGGTTACATGGTCGTTTTGGCGCAGTCGTATGCAGCGAAATCGCTGTGTGCTCGTTATCGTTTATCTCATGTTTCTGGCTGGTGGTGCGTTATCAGAAACCTGCCTTGCGCCCCCACGGCCCTTCGTCCCGAACGACCCGCAAGCTGCTCAAGAATATGCTGATCTAATCCGGAACGACTTTGAGGCTTACATTCAGGACATTCAGAGCTATTTCCGCTGCCTTGACGACGAACGGGCGCGCGCGTTTCAGGAAGCGCGGGAGGTCAGCGAAGAATATGGGCGGTTCTTGGGGTTGGTTGAACGTTAGCCTTGCCCGCCCGGCGGTGGAAATGGCGCGCAATCAAATTCTAGGCTTAAGAAGTTCTTGCGCCTCAATACCCAATGCCTCCGCAATCGCTTCGACCATATCGATCGACGCGGCATGCTTTGCGTTCTCGATCTTGCCAATATAGCCGCGATCAATGTCCGCGCGATGCGCAAGGGTTTCTTGGCTGAACCCTCTGGATCGGCGCGCCTCCTGAATATTTAGACCAAGTTGTACCCGTAGCTTCATGCCTAAGGCAGAGCCCGGATGTAGAGTATTTAACCACGCAATATATTCTACATTCGTATGGTAGACTATTGTCTTCGGCTGATAATTTCCCGAATTGGGGTCCAGCGCCATTATAGGAGAGTATAAAGTGGAAATTGCACGTGAGGGTTGGGCATGAATTTTGACAACATCATTTTATCAAACGAAGGCCGAGGTACCTCTCAGAATTCATGATCAAAAGTATTCAAGCTGAGGCGGTCTCTAGCCCACGAATTTCTCGCGCCGCCGCTCCAAGATAGCCCCTCAACCCCACAAAACCAAGTTGTTTTCTGGCGTCCCGACATCCGGCCAGCAAGTCCAAAGTGAATTAGATAGTGACCCATTTTAACGAAGAAGCATCACCCATTGCTCGGCTGATTGGACCCGATGGCAAGCACACGGTTGGTTGGGTCTATGTTTGGGAGACTTCGGAGTTGTCGATCTTATGGATTAACGAGCCAGATACGGCGGCGTTCATTGACCCCACAATACGCTCAGAAATGTTAACTAGGGCCAAAGAGGCAACACCTGACGATGTGATTGCTTTTCTCAGGCGGCTTCGAAAACCGTCAAGCAAGAGCGGTTGTTAGTGGGCTAGCTGCTTGAAGGAGACCCAAATTCCCATAAGCGCGCACATGTTAGGTTTGCTGGCGGAGGTCCTCGTAAACAAGCGTGGGTAACCGAGAGAACATTCTCATTTAGAAGGCCAACTGACAGCAGACAGGATTTGACCTGAGAAATTGCCAAGACTGATCCAGAAACCGTTGACCTATCTGGGCCACAACTGCCTGCTCAAACTCATGGGTGACAGAGCCGAACTGGCTTACCGCTGGGCCCGCACGGCGATCTCAATCGGTTCGAGCGATCTAGTTTGCAGATGCTTTAACGGGGACTTTCAACTTGTCTCAAAGGCCAGCAGATCGCGACATTCACCAGATGAATTTAGCCCATCCCAGGCTTGGCCGTGTAGATAGCAAGAAAAGCGCTTGTTGCACTTTTGGCCCTTCCGGAAATCACGGATTTAGAAATGCGTTTTTGAACACCAAATAACCGGTCATTTAAGATACTGGTAAAGGATAGTTGAATAAACTGATCTGCAGCGAAATCGGGATTCGGGATCATCAAATCTCCGCTCTGGCACCGTTCCATCAGGTAACCCGCAAGGATGAGCCTTACCCGCTCTGGTCCGGCTTTGAAGAAGAGTTCCCCGATCTCAGGAAACCTGCCAGCCTCGGCAACGCAAATTCGGTAAAGCCGAATATAGGCATTCGAGAAAACAAGACTGATCAGAGCGTCACTAAACGACTGCAACGTTTCCTCCGTCGGGCCCTGTGCCCGCAACAATGTCTCAAGCTCTTCGGCGAGCATGTCGCATTCCCTCGATACGACTTCGGTGAATAGGGCTGTCTTGGAGGGAAAATGCGCATACATCGTTGCTTTCGAGACGCCTGCCGCATCAGCGATCTGATCCACGCGTGCGCCCGCTAATCCATGTTCGAAAAAAACCGAGCGCGCTCCACGGATGACATCGCTGAGCTTTTCTTCGCGCAACACGTCTCTCCTTAGAACGATCCCGGTGATTTCAGCTTAAGTTGCCAACCGCTCCACGGCAAGCTGCGCACAAATCTTGTGCATGACAAATTTTAAGCGGTTGATGCTTCGCCATACATCTCTTTTGCGTGCCGGGGTGGGCGAATTCGGAAAAGGAGCGCATAGAGCACCGGCACCAGGACGAGGGTCAGGATCGAGGCAAATGCTAATCCGCCCATGATTGTGACGGCCATCGAAGCGAAAAAGGCGTCAGGTAAGAGCGGCAACATGCCGAAGATTGTGGTTCCCGCAGCCAAAACCACTGGCCGCAGCCTGCTGACCGAGCCATCCATTACAGCCTTGTAGTTCTCCACACCGTTGGCGCGCTGAGCGTCAATCTCTTCGACCAGAACAATCGCGTTTTTCATCAACATGCCCGACAAAGACAGAAAGCCAAGCAGCGCTGTGAACGTAAAGGGAAGCCCGGTGAACAGAAGCCCCAGGACCATGCCGGTGACCGACATCGGAACGACAAGCCATAGGATCAGTGGCTGGCGCAATTTGTTAAACATCAGGATTGAAATTGTCAGCATCACGAGGAACCCCAGTGGCAACTGTTTACCGAGTGACGCTTGCGCATCGGACGCGCTTTCAAACTCGCCGCCCCATTCCATAACGTAACCGGGCGGGAGCGAGATGGCTTCGATCATGTCGCGGACGCTTCGGAATGCTTCATCTGCGGTCAAGTCACCCCGCGCACCGCCGAGGGCGGATATCGTCCGCTCTCGGTCACGGCGAAGGATCAGGGCTTCGGAAAGCCGTGTTTCGAATCGTTCGACGAGGCCGGACATCGGCACATATTTTCCGCCGCCCTGCGACCAGACTTCAAGATCGCGAAGCCTTTCGACCCCATCGCGCTCGTTTTCGGGGAGTCTCAAAATCAGCGGGACTTCGGTGTCGCCTTCCCGCAAGGTTCCCACCCTCAGCCCCGAGGTGCCATATTCAATGGTATCAGCTATGGCTTGCCGACTAGCACCTGCGAGACGCATTCGCGCCTCATCAACGACCGGAATGATCGTAAGTTCGCGCTGGCGCCAATCGGTGCGCGGATCGGTGATGGTTCCCGCCTCCCGGAAAATCAACATTGCCTCATCCGCCAGCGCACGAAGAATGATCGGGTTCGGCCCCGAGAACCGCACGGCGACGGCCGCTCCCGATGGCGGACCAAAGACGAGTTCCTCGACCCGCACCAGCGCGTTCGGGAACTGCGACGGCAGAGATTGTCTCAGGCTCTGGGCCAAAGCCGGGATCGCTGCCGCGTCCCCAACCCGGACGATGAGTTGGCCGTATCCCGAATTTGCCTGTTCGGGAGTGTAGGTCAGCATAAAGCGGCTTGCACCGCGACCGACAAGAGATGCAACATCGTTGACACCTTGGGTTTCGCGCAGCACCGACTCCAGTCTTTTCATGTCCTCATCCGTGGTGCGGATGTCGGTCCCCTGCGGCAATTGATACTGGACATAGAACAGTGGTGTGGTCGAGGCCGGGAAAAAAGCCTGCTTGACCTGTCCAAACGCCATCAGCGACGCCACGGTTATACCAACGACCACTAGGACAACGAGCCAGCGAGACCGAAGTGCGCCCCAGAGAACGCCGCGATAAACCGCATAAAAAGCACCCTTGTAAGGATCTTCCGCGACAGTCTTGGGCGCGCGCAACAAAAGGGCACCGAGATAGGGTGTAATTGTTACGGCGAAAATCCAACTCAGCAGCAAGGAGATGCCGATTACTGCGAAGAGCGAGAAAAGGAACTCGCCGGTTGCGTCCGGCGATAGCCCGATACCGGAAAAGGCCATAATTCCGATTACCGTTGCGCCCAGAAGCGGAATCGAGGTTGCGGATTCCGTTTCGGACGCAGCTGTTTCAGCGGACTTGCCCCGAGCCATGCCGATCACCATGCCTTCGGTGATTACGATTGCGTTATCGACCAGCATCCCCATCGCGATGATCAGGGCACCAAGGCTGATGCGCTCCATTGGAATGCCGAAAACCGACATGAAAAAAATGGTCGCAAGCACTGTCAGGGTGAGAGTCGCGCCCACAACGATCCCCGCGCGCCAGCCCATCGTGAGCATCAGGGCGCCAACAACGATAGCGACTGACTGCCCAAGACCAACCAGAAAGTTCGAAACGGCCGCGTCCACGACCTTGTGTTGTTCATAAATCGGAGCAACTTCTACCCCCTTTGGAAGCTGAGCAATCAAGACGCTCATCCGTTCCTCGACGCCGCTTCCAACTTCCACCACGTTACGGTCTGTCAGGGCGGAGATACCTAACGTAAAGGCGCGTTCACCGTTGTGACGAATAACTTGACCTGGCTGTTCGGTCTCACTTCGTGTGACACGGGCGATGTCGGCAACGGAGATCTGGCCGACCTCGCCGGGTGCCCCAAGCCGGAGCGCCTCGATGCCGGCGACCGTAGCGTAGCCCTGCGGTACCGAAACGCCTAAGCGTGCGGGCCCTTCGGTGATCTCCCCGTTCGCGAATACCCTGTTCTCGTCCGAAATGGCGGCCAGAATCTGGTTTGGTTGTAGCCCGAGGCTGGAAAGGCGGGAGGATGGGATCGCGACCGTTATCTCCTCCTCAATCAACCCTTGAATCTCGACCTTTGCGACCCCGTCGACAGAAACCAAACCGCGCCGCAGAAAACGTGCAATCTCGCGCTGCTCCGACGGGGAATAACCATTGGTGGTCACCGCGTAGAACATTCCGTAGACGTCACCGAAATCATCGTTGATGACTGGTTCGCGCGCACCTTCGGGGAGTTCGCCGCGTATGTCGCGCAACCGGCGCCGCATCTCGTCCCAGACCTGCGGCATCTCGTCAGGTCCAAAGGTATCTTCAATTTCAACAGTAACCTGAGACATGCCCGGCATCGATTTAGACTCGATCCGGTCAAGCTGCTTCATCTGCTGCAACGCCCCCTCAACAACTTCGGAAACCTGCTCCTCGACCTCCTCCGCAGTCGCACCAGGATATGGGATGACGACCAGTGCGGTCTTCAGGGTAAAGCTCGGGTCTTCAAGGCGGCCAACGGTACTAAGCCCCCACAATCCGCCCAAGACGCAAAATATGATGGCCAGCCAGATGGTGACAGGGCGACTGATTGAGCCTGCAGCGAGAGTCATGGCCATGTCGGGATCCTAATGCACGTCTGGACGGATATTCATGCCGTCGGTCAGTTTCCACCAGCCACCTGAGACAACGCGCTGGCCAGCGGCGAGCCCTTCCAGCACCACGATTGCGTTCTCGCGTGGAAGTCCGAGACGCACAGTGCGCGGTCGGACGGTTCCATTTGATTCATCGAATATCCAGACTCTTGGCTCGGGTGCACTCGTCGTATCAATGGCAGAAACCGGTATAACCACGCTGCCTGTGCCTCCCGACCCTTCGAGACGTGCGACGACGTTTGCAGTCATGCCCGGCAACAGGCGGAAATCGAGTTCACCTGCAATTGCGAATTCCACCACATAGGTTTGGGCGACCGGATCCGCTTCAGTCACGAACTCTCGCAGGATCAGCTCGGCCTCGTATCCCGGTGCCGCAGGGAATGTCGCGGTGATGCTGAAATCCTCCGCGCGGGTCCGCGCCAACGCGGCAATTTCCTCGGGCAGCGATATGTAGACGCGCATTTCGCTGACATCCTGTAGCCGAACGATCGGTGCCGCTGGTGTGGTATTGGAGTAGGCTTCCGAAAAGATTCGGCCGACAAGAGCGTCAAACGGTGCTTCGATCCTTGTCTGTGCCAGTCGACGCTCTGCCTCGCGCAAGGCCACTTCAGACTGGGCAAGCTGTGCCTTCGCTGTGTCGAGCCGTGCCTCTGACCCTGCGCCGCGATTGGCGAGTTCCGCAGACCGCTTAAATTCGCTCGTGGCCAGATCGAAAGATGCCTGAGCGCGTGCTAAGGCCAATTCGAAGTCGGTTATGTCAAGACGGGCGATCAGCTCGCCCTTTTTCAGACCCTCCCCAGCCGAAACGGGTAATTCCAGAATTTGCCCTGAGATTTGAAATGCCAGATCGACCACCCGCAGCGGTTCCAACCGCCCGACGAATACGCGTTGCACATCATTGGTCGCAGACACCGCCACCGTCAGGGGAACGGTGATCGTTTTGGACACGGCCGTGTTGGTCGTTGACTGATCCTGCGCTATCGACGCTGTTCCGACGCATCCCAAAAACGCTGCAAGCAGGCCCAAAGAACGGCCAAAACGTATTAAGGCCTTACCGCAAGTCATTGATCATACTCTCGAGCCGGCCTTTTATCGCGTCGCGTGTCTTGGTATCATAGGGGGGCATACACAATAGTTGTTGAAACCGCAGGCCGTCCAGTGCGGCGAGTATGACGTGTGCCCCGATCGGATCCGTGGATTGAGACGTAGCCTTCTGGTGGTCACTCTCAATCATGTTGCGGAGCGGATCTAGAAGTTCGGGGTTTTCCGCAGCCGTCGCAAGTATAGCCATGGAAAGGTTTTCCTTCAGATTGTTTGACGCAGCGAGCGAATGCAGATGCCCCCGCAGGGTTGCGTTCGGTTTGGCCTGATCGATCTCGCTCATGCTCACGAGATGTTCCTCTATCAAGTCTTGTAGAAGCGCCGATAGCAGAGCCTGCTTCGAAGGGAAGTTGTAAAGCACGCCCCCCTTGCTCATGCCGATCTCGCGTGCGACGGAATCGATTGTCAGTTTTCCAGCCCCATGCCGCGCCGTCACTTCGCGTGCAGCGGCAAGGATGTCAGCAGATGCGTTGCGGGACCGTTTCATCATTTCTTCCTGACCAAATGGTCGGTTTATATACCAGTTGGTCGGTTACTCTGTGAGCGTAAAGGTGTCAAGTTACAGAGCCGTGAATGTTTTCACTTTTCACTTTTGCCAAACAAGTCAAGAGGAGTGCCTCGCGTGGATGATCGGCGCGTCATCAGCGGTATCATTCATGTAATCCGGCGCGGCCTGATGTGGCGTGATGCGCCTGAGCGATACGGGCCGCACAAGACGCTCTAAAACCGGTTCATCCGCTGCGGCGTGATCGGCATGTTCGACTGTATCTTCGCGACGCTGGCGGTTGAGAGCACCGCAACAGGCCCCGTCATGATCGACGCCACCCATCTCAAAGCCCACCGCTCCGCCGCCAGCCTGATCAAAAAGGGGCTGTTCCCAGACGTATCGGACGCACCAAGGGCGGCTTGAATTCCAAGTTGCATTCGGTTTGTGACGGCGACGGCAAGCCATTGATATTGTTTCTGACTGAGGGTCAGATCAGCGACTATGAAAGCGCGGACGCTGTGCTGCCCCACCTCCCGCCAGACACCGACGTGCTGATCGCGGACAGAGAATATGATATGATAGTGACTGGTTCCGCGAGGCCCTGACCGATCTCGACATCACACCGTGCATTCCTGGGCGCAAGAACCGTAAGGTGCCGGTCACCTACGACACAAAACTCTACAAGCAGCGCAATCTGGTCGAACGCATGTTCGGCAGGCTCAAGGATTGGCGAAGGGTCGCAACCCGATACGACCGCTGTGCGCATACATTCATGAGCGCGATCTGCATCGCCCCAACCGTCATATTCTGGTTATGAGATGCTGTAACGGGGCCTGCGCCACGCACTGCCCGGAACGATTGCAGTCATTTGGCTGGAAGCTAGACCATTGTCGGAGTGGCTAAATCGCGCCCTTCTGGGGGCGCGTAAGGCAAGGGTTGCACTGGCGAGATGCATTGGTGTTGTTCTTCATCGCATGTGGCGGGACGGCACCGAGTTCAATCACGCATCCCCACCAATCGTTGGAGGCATTTAGACAGTATTAGAACGCTTGGAAGCGAACCACTGAAGGCTGCTTGACTGCGGCCCTTCGAGGTCCCCACCGGGACGTGGTTCCGAAGATGCCGTGGTCAGGACTGTCGCCGAACTTCTGTTCGAGCACGCTTATGAGATGGGCACTTCGGGCTACCACACTGGACCAGCATCATGTTGGCAGCCATCGCGCTGATCACGGACCGAAGCATGCACCCGGAGAAGATCTTGGACGGAAGGGTCGCAAATTGACTGCTATTCGAGAACCCGCTCCCAACCTCGTCAAAAAGGAACGACGACGGACAATGTCAATGTCGTCAAGTTCCGCTCGTCATATTGCCATTGACAAAGACGACCCCATTACCGAAGCCCTGAGCCTAAAGCCTAGTGGAGGACTAAGTGTTTTCACCATTCACGCAAGCAAGTAGATGACTGTAAACTGTTATAACTCCACGAGAAAGGCGGTGATTATCCGACCATTCAACGGTCCTATTTGGTCAAGGTTTTCCCGATCCTACCTGCGCGAGCCCGTCGAAATCTACAAAGACAAGTGTGATTGGTCCGTAAACGCAGGCACCGGCTTTGGCTTCATGTGACTTGCATCTCGCGGCGTTCTTTCGGATCTAGGTGAGTGTAGCGGTTGCCAATCATTTGCTCCCTCGAATAATCAATTTTTAACGCAGAGATGTTAATTTCGATGTTGCCTCACCATCCTGCATTCAACGGGCCAGATAATGGGATCGCGGCACTTCAGTACATCAATATACTGCCATACTCTTCACGTAACTTGTTCTTCAGCACTTTTCCCGTGGCGTTGCGCGGGAGTTCTTCCACGAAGATCACCTTGTCGGGAATTTGCCATTTTGCAATCTTTTCTTCGAAAAAAGCTATGATATTCGCCTCGGTAATTTCGGCATCGGGAGCCTTAACAACCAGAAGAACCGGGCGTTCGTCCCATTTCTCATGCTTGGCGGCAATAGCCGCAGCGTCGGCCACGGCCGGATGCCCGATGGCAATTCCTTCCAATTCGACGGTCGAGATCCATTCTCCACCTGATTTTATAATATCCTTGGAGCGGTCGCGGATTGTCATGAAACCCTCGGCGTTGATTGACGCCACATCGCCCGTGTCGAACCAACCGTCGGCAGTCAGCGCCGAGTCGTTGACCGAGCGGAAATAGTTGTCCACGATCCAATGGCCCCGGATCATCAGGTTGCCTTTTGCGACTCCATTTTCTGCCAGACGATTGCCATCGTCACTGATGATTTTTATCTCAACCCCATAAGGGGGTCTACCCTGACTTTCACGCACCTTCGCCTGATTTTCGATTGACAAGTTGATATGGCATTCTAGCAACGCGTTTGCAGTGCCCAAAGGTGAAGTTTCTGTCATACCCCAAGCATGCACAACTTCGGTGCCATAGTTATCGCGAAATTCTGCGATCATCGAGGGGGGGCAGGCAGAACCGCCAACAATCGTACGCTTCAGGCTTTCGGCGCTGGAGCTTTTCTTTGCCAATGCATTGAGCAAACCCTGCCAGATGGTTGGCACGCCGAGCGCTACGGTTACTGCCTCATCATCAATCAATGCTGCAAGGCTGTCACCATCCAGACCGGGTCCAGGGAGAACTATTTTTGCACCAACCATCGCCGCAGCGTATGGCACACCCCAGGCATTAACATGGAACATCGGTACAACCGGCATAAGCGTGTCGCGCGCCGAAAAATTCAGCGTATCCGGCAAGGCTGCGGCAAGCGTATGCAGGACAGTCGAACGATGCGAATAGAGGACGCCCTTGGGATTGCCTGTGGTGCCCGAAGTATAGCACAGGCTGGATGCGTCGTTTTCATCGACATCCGGCCATGGGTGGTCCGGATCCCCTTGCGCAATCAGATCATCGTAAAATACTAAGCCAGGCACCTGTGCGGCGGCCTCTTCATCATGCGCGCCTAGCAAAACAAAGAATTCCACCGTAGGCAGGTGCCCTCGCAGTTTGGCTATGATCGGTAGAAAAGTCTTGTCAAAGAGCACGACCTTGTCCTCTGCGTGGTTGATCACATAGATTAACTGTTCGGCGAACAGACGCGGGTTGATCGTGTGACACACCATACCGCCGCCGGAAATTCCGAAATAGCATTCCAGATGCCGCGCGTTGTTCCATGCGATTGTGGCGCAGCGGTCGCCATATTGGATGCCCAATTTGGATAGAGCGGACGACAGTTGGCGCGCGCGCTTAGCAACGCTTGACCAAGTATGGCGGGTCTTGGTCATATTCGTTTCAACTGAGATAATTTCAGTATTGCCGTGGTAACGAGCACCATGATCAATCAGTGAACAGATCGTAAGGGGAATTTGCATCATTTGGCCGATCATTGGCTCTTTCCTTTCGCGCATGTTGCGCTGTTTTTGGTGTTGTTTGAAATTGCCGTGTCACCGGTCGCGGAGCGGGTTTCATTCAGCTTGAATGCTTGGCAGCAATTGCCGGAGCAGTTCTTGCAAGGTGAGGATTGTGTTTTTGTGTGTTGGGTTAGGTCAGCCATCTGCACTTACCTTCCCTAAGATTATGTCCGCCGCATTTTCCGCGATCATCATGGTCGGGGCATTTGTGTTGCCTGCAACCAGACGCGGCATAATGGAAGCGTCAATCACTCGCAGGCCCTCGATACCGCGCACTTTCAACGCGGGGTCAACCACCGACTGGGGGTCTGATCCCATCCGGCAGGTGCCCACTGGATGATAAATTGTCTCGGCCCGCTTGCGGATGTCGGCAGCGATCTGCTCATCGCTTTGCACAGCAGAACCGGGAACAACCTCATGCTTACAGTGCGCGGCCATCGCTGGCGCATCGAAAATCCGCCGCCCAATCTTGACCCCTGCGATCATGGTTTGCATGTCTTCGGGATCCTCCAGATACTTGGGATCGATGAGCGGGTCATCCAGTGGATCCGGGCTTTTCAACCCGATCCGGCCACGGCTTTTGGGAAGCAGGTCGCAGATATGCAGGGTGTAACCATACCCAAAGGCGATTTTGCGGCCATGATCCTTGAGAAAGGTGGGCAAGAAGTGGAATTGCAGGTTGGGACGTGCTTGTTCGGGGGTGCTTTTCACAAAGCCTCCAGACTCAGCAACATTGCTGGTCAGAAAGCCCTTGTTGTGAAAGATATATGAGTAGATTCCGCCTATGCCGCGTGGCAGAAAAGAGAGCGCAACGCCAATAGGTTTCCGCGAATTTGCGGCACTCATAATTGTGATGTCCAGGTGATCTTGCAGGTTCTTACCGACTTCCGGCAGATCATGAACAAGCGGAATACCATGCTCTTTCAATTCGTCAGCCGCGCCGATACCCGAGAGCATCAGCAGTTGCGGAGAATTCACGGCGCCGCCGGACAACAGTACCTCACCGTTATCGTTCAGGCGAAGCTGAGTGTATTCCATGCCCCGTTTATACGACACGCCAGTCGCGCGGCGGCCGTCCATTACCACGCGTGTGACCCGCGCATCCGTAATGACGTCCAGGTTGGAACGCTCCAGCGCGCCCTCGAGGAATGCCTTGGCCGAACTCCAGCGCCGGCCGTTTTTTTGCGTGACCTGATAGAGGCCGACACCCTCCTGTAAGGTGCCGTTGAAATCATCATTGTGAGGGATCTGCAATTCGCGACCAGCTTTGACAAATGAGCGGCTAAGAGGGTTAACGGTCTGCAACTCGCTCACGGACAACGCGCCGCCAGAGCCATGATGCTCATTGTTGCCAAAGCGATGATTGTCCTCCATTTTCTTGAAAAGCTGTGAGACTCGCTCCCAGCCCCAGACAGAAGAACTTGCAGCTGTTTCCCAACCATCGTAGTCTGTTTTATGGCCTCGGATATAGACCATTGCGTTGATCGAGGATGATCCGCCCAATGTCTTGCCGCGCGGCCAGAACAGGCTACGGTTTTCCAGCTGATGTTGTGGTTCGGTATCGAACGCCCAGTTCAGTTTTTTGTTGTTGGCCAGCAGCGCGATGCCAACCGGCATATGGATCAGCGGGCTTTTGTCACGCGGTCCGGCCTCCAACAAAGCGACACGCTTGGCGGGGTCGGCAGACAGCCGGTTTGCCAAAACGCAGCCGGCAGATCCGGCACCAACGATGATGTAGTCATACATAGTGGATATCTTTCTGTTCTTCGTTCCAAGGTGCGCTGCTAATCAGCCCAGCACTTTGACGACAATGTTGATGAGCCGCTTCACAAAGCCCGTGTAAGGCGGAAACAGCATGTGTGTGATCGAGTGCTTGTCATGCAAAATTGACTTTTCATGCGAGAACGCTCTAAAGCCGTAAACACCGTGAGCAGCACCGATGCCCGAATTATTCACGCCACCGAATGGCAAGTTGGGATGCAGGAAATGCACAACGGTCAGATTAACCCCCACCGCTCCGGAGCTGGTGCGAGCAATGACCTCGTCAACGAGGGTTTTGCCTTTGTCGAAAATATAAAGCGCCAAAGGCTTGGGATTCGCGTTGATCTGTTGGATCACCTTGTCGATGTCTTCATATTCGATGATTGGCAGGATCGGCCCAAACAGTTCTTCCCGGCTGATCTCCATATCGGCGGTTACATTTGAAATCAGCGTTGGCGCGACATAGTTCTGTGCCGCGTCGACCTGTCCACCTAGTGTGATTTTCCCACCCTTCGATTTGGCATCCTCGATCAGACCGCTGACACGATTGAAATGGCGATCATTTACGATGCGACAATAGTCAGGGGTCAGTTTTTGGGCCTCGGGGGTCTCCCCAAAAACCCGCCCTATTTCCTTCTTCACGGCGTCATTGAACTTTAGCGCAATGTCACGGTGTACAAATACGTGGTCAGGCGCGATGCATGTCTGACCGTTGTTGGCAAACTTTCCCCAAACGATATTGCGGGCTGCCTTTTTTACATTCGCAGTTGGACCGACGATCGTGGGAGACTTCCCGCCCAGTTCCAGCGTGACTGAGGCCAGCGATTTGGCCGCAGCGGTCATCACGATTTTACCGACCTGCGGGCTGCCCGTGAAAAAGATGTGATCGAAAGGAAGGTCCAGAAGCTGTGTCGCAACGGCCACGTCACCTTCGAATATAGCGACCAGATCAGGCGAAAACGTTTCAGCCACGAGGTCAGCAACCAGCGCAGACGTATGCGGTGTCTCCTCGGATGGCTTGATGATGGCGCTGTTGCCAGCGGCGAGCGCCGAAACAAGTGGCCCGAGAGCCAGCTGAAACGGGTAGTTCCACGGAGCAATGATCAGGCAGACTCCTTTTGCTTCCGGTTGGATCCGGGCCGTTGTGCCCAGAACACCCAACGTGGGCATCGCGCGTTTGACCTTCATCCAGCTCTTCAAGTGGCGCTTGGTATGTGAAATTTCCTGCAGTATCGGAAAAATTTCAGTCAGCTTGACCTCGGCCGCCGGTTTCTTGAAATCTGCAAAACAAGCGGCGATGATCTCATCCTCGCGGCGCAAAATTGCAGCTTTTAGCCGGTCCAACTGCGCAATCCGGGCTTTGCGGTCAAAGGTGCCTCTGCGGATCAGACCGGCTTCACATTGCGCTTTGAAGACGTCTTCGATTCTTGAGACGAACGGCAGCGCGTTGGCAGTTTCGTTTTCAGCGTAGATATTCATTGTGTTTCTCCCTGTCCGCTGCTTTCAAAGGCGGATATTCATATTCTCGCATCGGTCATTTTTCTTGGTACAGCACATAGTCTTCTTTGGTTGCCCCACAATCCGGGCAGCACCAATCGTCAGGGATGTCGTCAAAACGTGTTCCCGGCGCAAAGCCCTCGTAATCGTCGCCAAGAGCCTCATCATAAATATGGCCGCAAGTGATGCAGATCCATTTCACGAAAGGTTTGGCACCTTCCGCCGCAGCCTTGGAGGGTGGCTGCGGGGCCGCAGCCTCCACAACCTTAGTCGCGGTCACGGGGCGTTCGGGGGTGGGGGCCGTTGGTGCCGGTGCCGACGCAGCGACAGACACAGCAGAGCCGTCAATCAGTTCAAAGTCTTCCTTGTCGCGAACGGCGCAATCCGGACAGGACCACTCTTCAGGGATTTGCGCCCAGGGCGTCCCTGCCGGAAACCCTTCATGAGGATCTCCGGTAACTTCATCATATGAATATTTGCAGTCGGGGCACATGTATTTTGCCATGTCCAATTTCCTCCCTTGGTCGTTCATTTAGCTTGCTTTGAAAGAGGCGAGCGGGTTCAGGCGGCCAAACAAGAATTTTTGGCAACATCAGAATGCTCTGCTGACAAAGCAACGATCATCTTTATTTTTGGAGACTGTTTTGTGATCGGTCCTGTCAGGGCGCGCCTTTCGGCGGCCCTGACAGGACCGATCAGCAGGTTATTCCGCGGCGGTGGCTGCGGAAATTCCGGGCGATACGCCGATCGACCCAAATTTCTGCTCGTAGTGCTCCTGCTTGCCGTCGTCGATCTGGACTTTGCTCAGATCGCCGTGCGCCCAGTTGACCACTTTGGGGTCCATGACAGCGCGGAACCAACCCGGAACCATCGCCATGAAGAACATGCCAGGGTAGCCTGTGGGCAGCGCTGGCAAATCCTTGAAATCACGCAGCGACTGGTAGGACCGCGTTGGGTGCGCATGGTGGTCGGAGTGGCGCTGGAGGTGGAACAGGATCAGGTTCGACATGATGTGGTTTGAATTCCACGAATGGTGGGGTTTTTGGTGCTCGTAGCGACCGTTGTCCAGTTTTTCACGCAGCAACCCGTAGTGCTCGATATAGTTGGCGCTGGTCAGCTGCCACCAGCCGAATGCCATCTGTATGGGCAGGAATATCAGCATCAGGGGGCCAAAGAAGGCGAGCAGCCCAACATAGAGAGCAAAGGTTATCAGCATAGGCTGCAAAATCTCGTTTTCAAGGCTCCAGGGGCTTTTGCCACGACGCGACAGGCGCTCTTCTTCGAGTTCCCACGCACGGCGGAAGGCACCGGGAATTTCACGGGTTGAAAACTTGTAAATGCTTTCGCCCATCCGCGACGTTGCCGGGTCTTTTGGGGTCGCGACATCGCGATGATGGCCTTTGTTGTGCTCGATAAAGAAATGGCCGTAGCCGACAACCGCAAGCACCAACTTGGCCATCCAGCGATCAAAGGTTTCTTTCTTGTGGCCCAACTCGTGGCCAGTGTTCAAAGCAAGACCGTTCACAATTCCCAGCGACAATGCCAGAGTGACGATTTCAAGCAATGACATGCTTTGCGTACTGACCCACCAAGCTGACGCCAAAAGGGCAGCATAGTGCATAGGCACGGTGAGGTAGGTCAGGACGCGGTAGTACCGGTCTTTTTCCAGAGCCTCGACGGCTTCTTCGGGTGGGTTGTTGAAGTCCTCTCCGAACATGGCATCCAATAGCGGAACCAGCGCGTACCAGACGAAGAGAACAAGACCGTACCAAATGCTCCATCCCGTTTGCGCCACCAGGTAGAGGCCGATGATTGGGGTCGCTGGCCATATTACAGAAAGCATCCATAGATAACGTTTCTTATCGACGTACTCCGCAATGGAGTCGGGTTCTTTTGAGACAGTGGTCATGCGCATTTCCTCCCTGAAACTGCAGTCTCCGCTCCGATTTCTGGTGATTTTGCCACGTAGTGCGACGAATTTTCCAACGAGCGGCGATGTGTCTCGCTAAAATGCTGGTTGTTTTGCCCACCGCAACTACACTAAAGTGTAGTTTGGCTTTCTGCTTTTCCTATTTAGGGTGAATAATATGGAGAGCGCACAGGCTTATGTCCTTGCCTCAGGGAGAAAATGTTTAGCAAGAACACCGATATTTCGGCCTCAACAAGAGAGGCAGGGCGCGCTCGTGTATTGGCGCGGGTCAATGCCATTTCCGGGGACTGTATTGCGCGCGCGCATCTCACCTTTGAGGCGCAGTCTGAATTGCGCACATTGATATACCGTGGTCCACAAGGCTATGGAAAATCAGTATTATTAGCGCAAAACTGCCTTCACTTTGCCAATGATGGCAACCGCTTTGCATACGTGTCTTTGGCGGCGGGCTATGATAGCGAGGCGGATTTGGTCGCGGCGATTTGCGGCCAAATTTATCCGCCTACGCAAGTTGGGGCCCCCGCGGTGCCAAAAGATTTTCGGCAGTTGGCCACGGCGATGTGGCAGATTGATTCGCTGCTTATGTCGCCAGTTCTGATTTGTGTCGATGATTTGGATCAAGGTGGGGACTTTGTCAGTCGCCTTGAGGTGTTCGTAACCGAATCGCCCCGTAACCTTCACTTCGCTTTTGCTGCGGTATCGCGGCGTGGTTTTGCTCAGCTCACGCTTCAAACCGGCGTGTTGGAGATATTGCTCGATGACCTTTCTTTTAGCGAGAAAGAGGTCGAGGCGTTTTCGAACACGGGCAAGTCATATTCTGCTGACGAAATGATGCATGAGACAAGGGGCTGGCCGGCACTTTGCAAGATCATGACCGGCACAGAGTTTCCGGATGACAAGGCAAGTAGATGGCCTGAGACAAAGCGCTTCTTTCTGGAAGAGATTGTGCCATCCCTGACAGAAAAGCATCTCAGGTTTCTTGAAAGAGCAGCCACGATCGCTCCGATTTCGAGCGAAAGCTTCAACTATGTTTTCAAGACAGATGATGCCGCTGCGCTGATGGGTGACATCGCCTTCGATCATAACTTGTTGCTTAGAAGCAAGATCCACGCAGATATCTTTTTGCTTCATCCCGCCTTGCGAGACTACTTTCAGGAGCGTTTTTTAGCCCGTACCCCAGAGCGGGGATCCTATTTCCTGAAACGAGCGGCCTTTTGGCATTGGCGACGCCGTGAATTTCAGCAGGCGATCAATTTGGCGTTGCGTGCGGGGGATCATCGCTGGGCTCTTGGGTTAAGCGAAGATATTATGCTTGATCTAGCTCTGCGTCAGGGTGAGATTGAAGCGCTACGATCCTTGCTGATACAAGTCCCGAAACGGGCTATGCAGAGCAACCCCGCCATCACGCTGGCCTATGCATGGACACTCTATTTCAGTCAGGAGGCGTCGGAAGCGGAAAAGCTGCTAAACGCTATGCCCGAAACTCGCATGAATGAAACATCGCGAATTGACTGGGGTTGGCGGCAGTTGGTTCGAGCTATCGGCTACGCGACACACGATGATCTACAGCTCAGTGAAACGCTTTGTACTAATTGGATTTCCGAATTTGGCAACGTAAACGTTGTAGGGAAAGGAGCGGCCTTAACTTGCTTGACTTTTATCATGTCCAGCCAAAGCCGGTTTTCAGAATTGAGCAAGTTTCTGGTGCTCGCAAATCCAGCCAATACTGCGGGTCGTCAGAGATTTGCATTCGGTTGGTTACATGCCGCTGAAATCCAAGCGGCCTTAAATCGCGGCGATATGTATGGTGCACAGCGCTTGATCGAGGCGGCGCGGATCGATCCGAACGTGCAGGTGGAGCGCACGCCGTTCTCGGCCAAAATGCTTATCTCTTTTGAAGCCGAGGCATCATGTGAGCTGGGAATGTTGGAGTTTTCTGATGATTTAGTAGAAAGCTATCTGGAATTTGCAGGTAAGTATGGAGTCACAGATATTCTTTACCGCGTTTGCCGCGTGGCTGCGGCTTGGCGGCGGAGAACGAACGATCTGCGCGGTGCGCTGGCCTTGCTTGAGAGGGTCCGTGCACTTGCCCAGGAGAAAAAACTGTATCGTTTGGAGACACTCATCCAGATGGAGATTGCCGAACTGTATATAGCCGAGGGAATACAGGGATTCGATAAGGCGATGCCGAAAGAAAGTGATCCGGTGTTCTCTGGACTCCATGCCCGGCCATTGCGCGCTCAATTGTCGATTTTGCGGGCCTTAGCTGCCTTGCGAAATGGTCAATACAGTCTGGCCGTAAAGAATGCGAATGAAGCAGGTCGTACTGCGCGCGCAATTGACGCCGGGCGCTTGGAAGTGCGCGCATTGATGTGCGCCGCAGGTGCACATGCGGCATCAGAGTCAGTGCCGATCGCTCGAAAGGTTGCGACCGAGGCGTATGAGATGGTTTTGCTGCTGGGGTGTTTCCAGACGGCTGGAGATACCCGCGATCTGTTGGCGGGGCTGACGATCACCAGCGATGTTGCATTTACCGATCTGGAATTTGTTGTTCCGGCACAGAAAGTTGAAACAAGCGATCAGCTTGTGGGAGTTCGGAGCTTATTACCAAAAAGCACAAGGCGGGAGGGGACGACGCTTTCGTCAAAACAAATCAGAGTTTTGCGCTACGTGCGCGAAGGTCTGTCCAACAAGCAGATTGCCGACCGGCTTTTAGTGCGTGAAGACACCGTGAAATGGCACATGAGAAAAATATTCGCCGATCTCAATGTGCGCAGTCGCGTACAGGCGGTCACCGAAGCACAGGCGCGTAACCTGATATGACCCAACGCGGAAAGAACTGAAATGCAGGATAACTTGGATAAGATCGTGATAGTAGGGGCCGGAACCGCTGGTGTGAATGCGGCATCAGCGCTGCGTCAGCAGGGCTTTGAGGGGCAGGTCGTGATATTGGGGGCTGAATCCGTTGCCCCCTACCAAAGGCCGCCCCTGTCGAAGGCTTTTCTTGCAAAAGATAAGCCGCCCGCAGCGACGCTATTGAAGCCTGGGGCGTTTTTTCCAACGAACGGTATCACCTTGGAAATGGGTCAAGGAGTGGTAGCGATAGATCGGACTGCCAAGGCCGTCCTGACAAAAGCGGGCGTTCATTATCCCTATGACGAACTTATTCTTGCGACCGGGTCCAGCGCACGGCGCCTGCGCTGTCCCGGTGCAGGTCTGAGCAATGTTTGCTATCTGCGTAATTTGTCTGACGCCACGCGCCTGCACAAATCGCTACGTAGCGCAAAATCGGTGGCTATCCTTGGCGGCGGCGTGATCGGGCTGGAAGTTGCCTCCGCTGCGGTTGCACTAGACAAGCAGGTCACGGTAATCGAATCCGCTGGACGTGTGATGGCGCGGGTCGCCACACCTTCGGCCACCAATGTTATCACAAGGCAGCTTAAGGCCGCTGGCATCCGGTTTGCTCTGAACGCCAGATTGGCCCGGATAGATGGCGTTGACGGGCAGGCGCGGACCTGCATTCTGGAAAGCGGTGAAGCAGTGGCGGCAGATCTGGTCGTCGTCGGCATCGGAGCCTTGCCGAACCAAGGTTTGGCCGTCCACGCTGGGTTGCTTTGCGACAATGGAATCATAGTCGATGAGGCCATGCGCAGTTCGGATCCCGACATCTACGCAATCGGCGACTGTGCCGCAGCCGAAAACTCCTATTATGGCGGTCGGATACGCATTGAGACAATCCACAATGCTATGGTTCAGGCTCAGATCGCAGCAAGCAGCATCTGTGGCGTTCGCATTCCCGACGCTGCGCCACCACGGTTCTGGTCCGATCTATTGGGGATGAAGCTTCAGGGGTTGGGCGGGCTCACGCGTTACGACAAGCTGGTTGCGTTCAATGGGAAAAACGGGGTTGAGACGGAAGTGCATGCCTTTGCGGGGGACCGGCTTGTCGCGACCGAAACAATCAACTTGTCCAAACGGCAAAGTGAACTTTCTAAACTTATCCACCCTGCCGAATAGCTTGCAGTGGTGATTGTCGGCGGAACGACGGCATTCAATCAGATGCTCTAACTACGGTGAAACTAAAGCAGAAGAAATGGAAGATACATGACAGACGTTGTAATTCTTGATGGCGCACGCACCGCCATTGGTACTTTCGGGGGTAGCCTTGCAGGAACCTCGCCAATCGAACTGGGAACAATTGTAGCCAAAGCGGCGCTAGAACGTTCAGGTTTAAAGGCTGATCAAATCGGCCAGGTGGTGTTTGGTCACGTCATTAATACCGAGCCACGGGATATGTACTTGTCGCGCGTGGTCGCAATGCAGGCTGGTGTGCCGGCAAGCGCCCCCGCAATGAATGTCAACAGGTTGTGCGGATCCGGCGCTCAGGCGATTGTTTCGGCCGCGCAGTCGTTGATGTTGGGCGACGCCGATTTCGCCCTTGCAGGCGGCGCTGAATGTATGAGCCGCTCCCCCCATATCATTCCGCAGGCGCGGTGGGGGCAGAAAATGGGTGATATCACCGCGGTGGACATGATGTTAGGCGCGCTGACGTGCCCTTTTGGATCCGGGCATATGGGTGTTACGGCCGAAAACGTGGCGACTGAGCTGCAAATTACACGGGCTGACCAAGACGCCTTTGCGCTGACCAGCCAAGCCCGCGCGGCAAGAGCGATTGGTGATGGTAGCTTTAAGCGAGAAATCACGGCAGTTGAATTGAAAACCCGCAAAGGCACTGCTGTGTTTGACACAGATGAACACCCTAAGGCGACGACTGCGGAGGCGCTGGCCGGGCTGAAGCCCGTGTTCCGCAAGGGCGGCAGCGTGACAGCAGGAAATGCCAGCGGGATTAACGATGGTGCTGCCGCGATGGTTCTAGCACGGGCTGACGCAGCAAAAAAAGCTGGTCTGCAGCCGCGGGCGCGCATTTTGGGTTACTCGATTGCCGGAGTGGACCCCGAAGTTATGGGGATCGGCCCAATTCCGGCCGTACAGGCGCTATGCGCACGCACCGGGCTGAACATCGCTGATTTCGACGTGATAGAATCAAACGAGGCGTTCGCTGCGCAGGCCCTGGCTGTGAATAAAGTGCTTGGTTTGAATCCGGAAAAGGTAAATCCGAACGGCGGAGCAATCGCGCTTGGCCATCCGATTAGCGCCACTGGAGCGATCCTGACTCTGAAAGCCCTCAATGCCCTTGACAGTTTTGGTGGAACGAAGGCTCTGATCACAATGTGTATTGGGGGCGGTCAGGGGATCGCGATTGCAATAGAAAAACTGGGGGATTGAAGTCCTATAGTCTGCCCTGAAATCGCAAGAGTTATGAATTGTTGGGCACCAGTACATAAATGCTGGTGCGCACATCGGTGCTGGCGGAAGGAAAATGGTAGGGTAAAAGGGTTCGGTGGTCCTGAAATGCTTCTGTCTGTGGAGCGCGAAAGATCTTATTTGAGTATTGGGCGGGACCCTTTCGTAGTTTTATTGCGCCTAAATCTTTGGCTCCTCTGTTTTGATTGTTTTCGCGACTACGGGGCAGCGGGAACAGCCTGCGACCGTCAGAACTGCGTCTATCGGCGGGCACCCGGCGCGTGACTTGTGATCCGCATCCGGTTTGCGGCTGACCCGGTCTAGAGTTGAGCGAAACTCCTCCCACGGCCCCAACGCGTCAATTTCGACCAGCGGGTCTTTATTCACGTGCCGCTTTGCATAACAGTCAGAAAGATCAGCAGGTCCCGTCTGTGCCATCAATGCATCTCCCACTGCCTGGTCACTGTCCCATCATATCGGAGCGCCAAGGCCGGGGCAATTTTTGGAGGTGCCCTTTTGAGGGTCCGTTGGGGTCAGACCAACAGAAAGTGGAATAGGCCCTTTGCGACTGGCTTTCCCTCATCTTCCAGCCAGGCAATGGTTTCGACGCTTGCCATTCGCCGACCTTTACGCGAGACCGTGGCGCGTGTGTTCAACGTTCCCGGCAGCCCGGGTCGAAGATAGTCAACGGTCAGATTGATCGGTTTTGGTGGGGGTGATTCTAGATCGTCCAACACGGTCAATGAGGCAATTATTTCCATAAAACTGGCAATTATCCCGCCATGATATGTATCAAGTACGGGGTTGCCTATGTGTCGCTGTTCGAATGGCATACGTGCCACAAAATGCGTGTCGTTGGCTTCAGTTACTGAAAAACCCAAGTGACGGAAGAACGGCACACGATCACATCGCGCCTGTATGTCGCTGAGCTTCATCCGCCTGGGCCTCCTGTATTCATTTTATCCAACAAACTGCCCTTTCCGCGTGTCAGGGCAAAGGTCGCCGATCCTCGGGCGACCTCTTCGCAATCAGCGGTGTCAAACCAAATTTTTCCGGTTCCGAATGCGATGTGTCGGGTCTGCCGGTAGCAATCGGCAAACACAATGACGTCGGCACGCGAACTTGCCGGGCGCAGATAATCGACACGCAGATCGAGGGTTGCCATTGTCTGGACGTCGTCGATCGCCAGAAAGTTGGCTAGCCCAAAGGCGCTGTCGAGCAGGGCCGTCAGGACACCGCCGTGCAACATTGTGCCTTCTTCATCCAAACAGAAATCTGGGTTGAATGGCATCCGTATTTCAACGCCTTGCCGGTCGGCGCGTTCGATCTTTAAGTCCATCTCGGCGATCAGGCCCTTGGCCCTCGAATTCCAGACGCTTGCGATCATCGCAAACCGTTCTGCATCTTTGGTATCACTCATTGCAGCATGCCCTATTTCCCCGAATATGTCGGCTGACGCTTTTCCAGGAAAGCCGACAGTGCTTCGTGATGGTCACCGGTTTGGTGCATGAGTGCCTGATAGGCGGCAGCGGTGTTCAGAAAATCAGGCAGATCCATGCGCTCGGCATTACGCAACAACCTTTTGGCGGTGCGCACCGTGCGCGGCGGCTTGGCGGCAATGACGGCGGCTTTTGCGCGCGCCCTGGCCATCAGATCGTTGTGGGGCACAACCTCTAGCACCATATCAAGGTCCAGCGCTTCGGCCGCGTCTATCATCCGCGCCGAAAACGTCAGTTCGGCTGCCATCTGATAGCCCAGCCGACGGATCAGAAACCAACTGCCCGCATCGCCGGGGATAATCCCCAGGTTGAGGAAGACTTCACCGAACTTTGCCTTCTCCGAGGCGATCCGCATGTCGCACATCATGGTCAGGTCACACCCGGCACCGACCGCCGCGCCGTTCACAGCAGCGATTGTCGGAACATCCAGATTATAAAGCGCGATCGGGATACGCTGAATTCCATTGATATAGCTCTCCGCGACGTCAAGAGGCGGTAGACCAAATTGATCGGTTTTGTTGTGCATGGCCTTAATGTCGCCACCGGCGCAAAAGGCGGACCCCGCCCCGGTCAGGACCATCACGCTGACATCCGGGTTGCGCTGCACCTGATCAAAGACGTCCAGCATAGCCTCGATCATGTTATTGCCGGTGATCGGGTTGCGCCGGTCGGGGTCGTTCAGGGTGACCGTTGCAATACGGTCTTTAATGTCTAGCAGGACGATCGGATCGGTCATCTGCGTTCCTTTTCAGTGTGGGGTGGGGCAGTTATTCTTTGCCGTCGCCGCGTTTTCTTTGTTCAAACAGTTCAGGGTTGATCATATCGCGGGCGTCGTGGCCCAGGTGAAGCGTTTCACCGCCATCGACGTAAACATCCTCGCCAGTGATGAAGCCACCCAACCTGGAGGCAAGATAGATGATCATGCCCGATATATCTTCGGCTGTGCCCATCCTGTTCAGGACCGAGCGGTTCAGCATTTGCCACTGCTCGGACGTAATCGGATAGCGGCCAAGGGCGTCGGTCTTGATTGTGCCGGGAGCGACACAGTTCAGCCGGATGCCATATTCGCCCCATTCGGCTGCCAGCGTTTTCATCATGCCGGTGACACCGGCACGCGCCGCAACGGTGTGGGTAAATCCGGTTAGTGCCGTGCGTGCGGAAATCGCTGTGACGAACACCACCGACCCGCCGCGTTCAAACATGAAATGATCGGCCGCCGCACGCGTCATCTGCCACGAACCGATGAGGTTGTTGCGGATCACCGCCTCGAACCCTTTGTTGGTAATGTCACGTGCTGCGGCGATATATTGGCCGCCCGCATTGTTGACCAGGACGTCCAGCTGTCCGTAGTGGTCCTTGATCTTCAGCATGGCGGCTTCGATGGTGTCCTCGTCGCGGGTGTCGCCGGGCACGACAAAGGCGTCGCCGCCACGCGCGCGGATCATTTCGGCGGTTTCTTCCAATGGTTCCGACCGGCGTGCGAACAGGGCCAATCGCGCCCCGCAACCGGCCATTTCCAGCGCGGTTGCCCGCCCCATGCCAGAGCCCGATCCGGTGACAAGCGCCACCTGACCGGCCATCAGGTCGGGCGCATAACGTGGGTGTGTCTGTGAAATCATGTTGCTAGCCCGTCAGTTTTTCAGAAGTTCGCCAGAGATGATCAGCTTGCGCACTTCCTGCGTGCCTGCACCGACCTCGAGAACGCGGCCAGTGCGGTAGAGCCGGTTCACCTCGGTGTCGCGCATATAGCCCGCGCCACCGTGAATTTGCACCGCCCTGTCCAGCACAAACGATGTCGCCGCAGCGGCTTTAAAAACCGCAGCGGCGGTCAATTTGTGAATCTCGCCGCGCCCACCTGCGCCCTCTTCGAGACCCTCGCACATTGCCGCAGTACGAAAGGACAGCGTCCGGGCGACCTCTATTTCTGTGTACATGTCGGCCAACATCCCCTGAACCATCTGGAAACTGGCGATTGGCTTTCCAAATTGCTGCCGCGTCTTGGCATAGTCGATGGATATCTCCAGAGCGCGACGGGCGATACCCATTGCGTTGAAACAGACGATTGCGCGCTCTAGATCAAGCCCGCTCATGGTGATGGCAACGCCTGTATCGGGCAGGCCCACCATATTTTCCACGGGGACACGGCACTCATCAAAAACCAACTCGCCGGTAGGCGAGCCGCGAAAGCCCATTTTGTTCAGCTTTTGAGCGACTTTGAAGCCGGGTGTCCCCGCTTCAACGATGAACGCAGAAATCCCCTTGGCACCTTTTTCTGGCGAGGTTTTGGCGTAAACAAGAACGATGTCTGCGATCGGACCGTTGGTGATATAGATTTTGGTGCCGTTCAGGACGTAGTCGCCGCCATCCTTGCGGGCGGTGGTGCGCATCGAGCCTAGGGCGTCCGACCCGGCACCCGGTTCGGTCAGCCCCAATGCACCAATCAGTTTGCCTTCACATAGCCCCGGCAAGAATTTGCGCCGCAGTTCATCATTGGCGTTACGATAAATGTTGTTGACGCACAGATTGTCATGCGCGACCTGGCTAAGGCCGATCGCGGCGTTTGCACGAGACAGCTCTTCGGTGATGACACAAGCCGATGTAAAATCGAGCCCGGCACCGCCGTATTCGGGCGAAACATTTAAGCCAAGATACCCCATCTCCCCCAGCTTCGGGAAAACCGATGCGGGCAGGTCGTCAGTGTCATCCATTTCTGCGTTCAGGTGGTGGAATTCAGACTGGAAAAATCGGTAGGCCTGATCAGCAAGGGCCTGTTGGTCGGTGGTGACAAAGTGGCTGGGTGCGTTGTCGCGCAGATGCGTGGTCATGTTCTTGCTCCTATCCGCGCAAAAGTTCTTCGGCGATGATGATCTTACGCACCTCGCTCGTGCCGGCACCGATCTCCAACAGCTTGTTGGCGCGGTACAGGCGGTTGATCTCAGTGTCTTGCATATAGCCGGACCCACCATGGATGTGGCAGGCTGCTGTGACAGACCGGTTGAAGGCTTCGGCGGCATAAAGGCAGGCAGCGGCAGTCAGCTTGTGAATTTCACCGCGCCCGCCCGCGCCTCTTGGCAAGCCAACACAGGCGGCCAGCGCGCGATAGCTCATGGCGCGCGCGCTTTCGACATCGACATAAATTTCGGCCAGTTTGGACTGCATCATCTGGAACTGTGAAATTGGCTTGCCGAACTGCTCACGCAGCTGCGAGTATTCCAGTGCCAGTTCCAATGCCCGTTCGGCCATACCCACGCACATTGACGCAACCATGGCGCGCTCTAGGTCCAGCCCACTCATTACCACTGAAACGCCAGTGTTTTCCGCCCCGATCATATTACCGGCGGGCACGCGGCAATCCTGGAAAACAAGCTCGCCAGTGGGAGAGCCACGAAAGCCCATTTTGTCGAGTTTCTGCGCCACCGTGAAGCCGGGTGTAGCCGTTTCGACAATAAAGGCGGAAATGCCCTTGGCACCTTTGGATTTGTCGGTCTTGGCATAAACGAGGACGATATCTGCGATCGGTCCATTGGTGATATAGATTTTGGTGCCGTTCAGCACATAGTCGTCGCCGTCGCGCACCGCAGTCGTCGCCATAGACCCCAGTGCGTCCGACCCGGCACCCGGCTCTGTCAGCCCAAGCGCTCCGACCAGTGTGCCGTTGCACAGGCCGGGAACGTATTGTTCGATCTGGCCTTGCGACCCGTTGCGCAGAAGGTTGTTCAGACACAGATTGTCATGCGCCCCGTGTGACAGACCCACGGCCGGGTTCCATTTCGACAAGATTTCCGACACCAGGGCCTGAGTGAACTCATCCTGGCCGCTGCCGCCGAGTTCAACCGGTGCCGTAATCCCCAGCAGGCCCAGCTCTCCCATTTTTGAAAATAAATCTTCTGGCCACCATTCCTCGGCATCCATCTTTTCCTGTAACGGATGCAGGATTTCACGCGCCACACGATCGACATGGTCGATGATGGCGCGCTGTTCGTCGTTCAGGGCGTAATTGGCTTTGATCGCGGCGATATCTTCAATCGACGGTCCAGTGTGAGCGTTCATTTTCGTCCTTCCGGAATGGACCCGTTGTCTGGCCATCAAGGAAAATCAAACATATGTTAGAAAAAAGATCAAGGGCCGACGTTACGCCAAGCCGCAACGTCGGCAGAGTATCTTTGCCAATGTTGAAGCTTTCATGAACGATCTACGTTTCCGGTCGGGTTAGCTCTTGCAATTCGATTGCCCCTGGATCGGCGCGTAATGACGATTCCAGAACGTGCCGCTGGATTTTACCGCTGGTTGACCTTGGAAAATCCTCAAAGGCAATAAAGTGAATTTCGCGGGGTAACTTGTAGGTCGCGAGCGAGGCGCGGCAGGCGGCCATTAGCGTGTCCTGGGTTGCAGTGTCGCCAGAGCGTGAGACAAAAGCCACCGGCGCTTCGCCCCAGCGATCGTCAGGCACCCGGACTACGGCTGCGTCGGTGACGTTGGGATCGGCCATCAGCACGCGTTCGATCTCGGCGGGGTAGACGTTCTCGCCGCCGGTCTTGATGAGATATTTCGCCCGGTCAGCGAAACCCAGTGTTCCGTCTGCATTGCGTCGGAACACGTCGCCCAAGTGGAACCAACCATCGCGAAACGCCTCGGTATTGGTGGCGTCGGCATTCCAATAGCCGGAAAACAACGTCGGCCCGCGCATCAACAGCTCTCCGGGGGTGCCGACAGGCACGTCCTGGTCGGTTTCGTCCACCAGACGTATTTCACAAAATGCGCTAATTTGCTTGGACAGGGTTTGAGGCGTTACGCCAATCGGGATTGTAGAGCGCGTGGCGGGTGGCAACCCGGTTTCGGTAGAGCCAAAACTGTTCAGATAAGGCGCATTCAATAACGTGGTAATCTCGGAGATCTGATGCGGCGGAACTAGATCTGCCATGGCACCGCAGACTCGAATACCTATGGGTGTAATTCCTTTTTCTTTAAAATGGGCGATGAATGATTCGATCATGCCGGGGATCAGAACCAGCCAGCCAATGCGATGCGTTTCAATGGACCTGCATATAGCATCCGGATCATAGCCGTCGATCATAACTACGGTGCCACCGCGCAAAAGCGTGGACAGAGCGTGATCGGTCGAGGCCATATGAAACATTGGCGCCCAAGCGACAAATGCGTCCGTTGGGGCAAGGCCTAGTTCGGCGGCAAAGACTGACGCGCGGGCAATCATCGCTCGATGGCTTAGGACTGCCCCCTTGGGCAGGCCAGTGGTGCCGCTGGTATACAGAATGACCAGCCCGTTTTCGGGGTCTTGTGGGACCGGGGTGAAATGGGGGGCCTGCGTCAGGGCGTCCTCGTATTCGCGGCCCAAGGTCAGTGTCGGGATATTCGGGGTCTGGTCGAGCAATTCCTGCAGATCGAGTTCGGTAATAATCAGGCGCGGGGAAACCAGAGTTACGCAATGGCGCAATTCCGCGGCCAGAAGCCGCCAGTTCAGGCAAGCGACGATCAAGCCCGTGGCGGCGGCGGCCAGTTGGACCTCGACATATTCGCGTCGGTTGCGTGACAATACTGCGATTCGCTCTCCGGTGTTCAGGCCGAGTCCCGCGAAGTGCCCGGCCAGCTGGTCGACACGACAAAGCAAAGCGGCATAAGTCGTCCGTTCGTCAGAGTCCTCGATTGCGATGGCATCTGGTAAAGCTGACCCACGATTGCGGAAAAGCTGGTAAACATCCGTCCGTGATGCGCTTTGAGGTGCATGCCCGAGGGACGCTACGGTGCCGCTGCTCAACTGGTTCAGAGGGGCCTTGCACATAGCTTTTCTCCACCTATTGTAATTATTCTAACATGTGTTAGATAAATTCCAATACCGTTTCCGTCCTATACGTACGAGAAACTGATTTTGATCAGGGGAGGCTTCAATGTCCACCAAGGCTTATGTAACCGGGGTCGGAATGGTCCCCTTTCAGAAACCCGGCGCGTCGGAAAGCTATGACGTGATGGCGGCAAAGGCCACCCGCAGCGCGCTGCAGGATGCCGGATTGTCCTACGACCTGATCCAGCAGGCCTATGTCGGCTATGTTTATGGTGACAGCACCTGCGGTCAGCGGGCCTTGTATCAAGTGGGCATGACCGGCATTCCGATTCTGAACGTCAACAACAACTGCTCCACAGGGTCATCAGCGCTTTTTCTGGCGCGTCAGGCCGTTGAAAGTGGGGCGGTCGAGTGCGTCCTGGCCTTAGGATTTGAGCAGATGAAGCCTGGCGCGATCGGGTCGGTGTTCGAGGATCGGGTAAGCCCATTCCAATCGTTTGACGACGAAACCGACGATCTGGTTGGCAGTCCTGAGATCCCGCTGGCGCTGCGGTATTTCGGCGGTGCCGGCAAGGCGCATATGGACGAGTTTGGCACCACCCTGGAAACATTCGCCAAGATCCGCGCCAAGTCTAGTCGGCACGCCTCAAAAAACCCGGTCGCCCTGTTTCGCACTGAGGTAACCGCCGAAGAGGTTCTGGCCGCCAAAGTGGTTTGGCCCGGTGTCATGACTCGGTTGATGGCTTGCCCGCCGACCTGCGGCGCGGCGGCGGCAATTATCTGTTCAAAGGCGTTTGCCGACAAACACGGGCTGGATTCCTCTGTCCGGATTGCGGCACAGGCGATGACCACCGACGGGCCGGAAACCTTCAATGCCCACGATATGCGCGAAGTTGTTGGCGCCAGCATGGCTAAAAAGGCCGCCAATCAGGTCTATGAGGCCGCAGGCATCGGCCCCGAAGACATCAACGTCGTCGAGCTGCATGACTGTTTTGCCCATAATGAGTTGATCACCTACGAGGCGCTTGGCCTTTGCGGTCGTGGCGAGGCCGGAAAGTTCGTTGATGATGGCGACAATACCTATGGCGGCAAATATGTAACCAATCCGTCGGGCGGACTTTTGTCTAAAGGGCACCCGTTGGGGGCCACGGGTCTCGCGCAATGCACCGAGCTGGTGCAGCAATTGCGCGGCACGGCCGATGCCCGGCAGGTTTCGGGGGCGCGGCTGGCGCTTCAACATAATCTGGGCCTAGGGGGCGCTTGTGTCGTGACGCTGTACGAGGCGGTATGAGGGCGGCGCATTTGCACGGACGCTGTGGTTGGGGAGGACAGACATGACAGCTAGGCTTGACGGGCGCGTCGCGCTGGTATCCGGATCTGGACGCGGCATTGGCCGCGAGATCGCTTTGAAATTGGCCTCCGAAGGTGCGCGGATCGTGGTCAACGATCTGGATGCGGATCCGGCGGCGCAAACCGCTGAAATGATCCGTGACATGGGCGGTGAGGCCGCGGTCTGCGCCGGGTCGGTGACCGAAGATGGCTTTGCCCAACGGTTCGTTGATACCGGCGTTAATGCCTTCGGCGGGCTGGACATAATCGTTAACAACGCGGGCTATACTTGGGACAGCGTAGTCCAGAAAATGACGGATGAGCAATGGCATGCCATCATAGATGTTCATCTGACAGCACCCTTTCAGATTCTTAGAGCCGCCGCGCCAGTGTTCCGCGACAAGGCCCGCGCCGAAGCTGAAGCGGGGCAGGAAGTGTTTCGCAAGGTTGTGAATATTTCGTCCATCGCCGGAACCGGCGGCAACGCGGGGCAGATCAACTATTCTGCTGCCAAGGCCGGCATCATCGGACTGACCAGAACGATGGCAAAAGAGTGGGGCCGATACAAGGTCAACGTCAATGCCGTGGCCTTTGGCCCGATCCGCACGCGCCTGACCGAAGGCAGCGCCAAGGGGGACAGCACGATCAAGGTTGAAGGCAAGGACATCCGCGTCGGTGTCAGCCCCGATCTGTTAAGCCAGATGGAAACGTCTATTCCACTGGGCCGTGTCGGCACACCCGAGGAAGCCGCAGGGGCTGTCTATCTGTTTTGTGCGCCGGAATCGAACTTCATTTCCGGGCAATATGTGATCTGCGGCGGGGGTTTTGTAATCTAAATAGCCGCCGCTGTTGAATGACCAAGGAGAGTGTGTGCGTGTCACAAGGACCGTTGAAAAACATTAGTATCATCGAACTTGGTCATGTGATCGCCGGACCGCTGGCGGCGACTTTGTTGGCCGATTTCGGTGCCGAGGTGATCAAGGTCGAAAACCCGCGCGGCGGTGACATGATGCGCGATCTCGGCCCCAAGGCGCAGGATGACGGGCTGGGTGTGTGGTGGAAAACACTGGCGCGCAACAAACGCATTTTGGCGCTTAACTGGAAGACCCCTGAAGGACGCGCAATTCTGCGCCGCATGGTCGAAGCCAGTGATGTTTTAGTTGAGAATTTCCGGCCCGGCGTGCTGGAACGCGCTGATATCGGACCCGACGTGTTGCACAGATGGAACCCGGATTTGATCATCCTGCGTATTTCGGGCTATGGGCAGGAAGGCCCGATGAAAAAGACGCCGGCCTTTGGTCGCGCAGCCGAAGCCATGAGCGGATTGGCACATCTGACGGGATACCCCAACGGGCCGCCGATGCATCCAGGGTTTCCGGCGGCGGATTCGACCACCGGGCTGATGGGCGCACTGGGTGTCATGCTGGCGCTGCACGCGCGTGGCAATGGAGACGCAAAAGGGCAGGTCATCGACCTCGCGGTGTTCGAGGGGCTGTTGCGGCTGATCGACTATCACGTGCCTGCGCTGACAGGCGCGGCCGTGTCGCCGCTGCGCAACGGTCTTCGCCAACCGATGGACTTTGCCCCCGGCGGTATGTTCCGCACCAGCGACGGTGTCTGGGTCACGGTATCCGCAGGCGGGGCAGAAACCGCTCGGCGTCTGTTGCGCACGGCGGCCGGGGATGCATTTGCCGACAATCCGCGCTTTGCCACAATGGCCGGGATCAGCGCCAATATGGCCGAGGTTTTTGACGCGCTTCAGAAGTTCATTGGGGCGCGTGATTTTGACACTGTGCAGGCCGAGTTTACAAAAAACGACGCGGTTGCTGCGAGGGTTTTGAGCGTCGAGGATATCGTGAACCATCCGCAGATCGCCCATCGCGGCGACATCGTGGATGTAGCGGGAGAACAGACACGGGTGGTCGGCGCGGTGCCGCACCTGTCAGACACGCCGGGAAGCGTACGCTGGCTTGGCCGGGCCGAGGCCGCCGACAGCCACGCAGTGTTGCGCGATCTGGGTTTGAACGAACAAGAAATCGCGGCGCTGGCCTCGTCAGGGGTGGTGGGCATGCCGCAAGAATCCGAGGAAAAAGCATGACTTATCGGTATACTGAGGCGCAGCAGGAAATCCGCGACACCGTTTTGCGTATCTGTGCCGATTTTGATGATGAATACTGGCTGGAAAAAGACCGCAATGGGGGCTTCCCCCACGACTTACACAAGGCTTTGGCGGATGGCGGCTGGCTGGGTATCGCATTGCCGGAAGAGGTCGGCGGTGCCGGACTGGGCATAACCGAGGCGGCAATCATGATGCAGGCCATCGCGGAATCGGGCGGTGGTGCCAGCGGTGCGTCGGCCATCCACATGAACATTTTCGGGCTCAATCCAGTGGTAAAATTCGGCACCCCGGAGCAAAAACAGCGGATGCTGGTGCCGCTTCTGGAGGGGCGCGAAAAGGCCTGTTTTGCGGTAACCGAACCGACGACGGGGCTGGATACAACAAAGCTCAAGACACGGGCAATTCGACAGGGCGACCGGTATGTGGTGCATGGCCAGAAGGTCTGGATTTCAACCGCGCAGGTGGCTCACAAGATGCTGTTGTTGGCCCGCACCACGCCGCTGGAAGAGGTTACAAAGCCCACCGAGGGGTTGACCCTGTTTTACACGACGCTGGACCGGACCTTTGTGGACGTGCGCGAGATCGAAAAAATGGGCCGCAAAGCGGTAGATTCCAATGAGGTGTTCATCGACGGGCTGCCTGTTCCAGCCGAGGATATGATCGGCGAAGAAGGCCAAGGGTTCCGCCAGATCCTACACGGTCTGAATCCCGAACGCATACTGGTTGCGGCGGAATGCGTCGGCATTGCGCGAAACGCGATCAAACGGGCGTCGGAATATGCAAAGGAGCGACATGTCTTCGGCCGTCCGATCGGGCAGAATCAGGGCATCCAGCATCCGCTTGCCAAAGCCTGGGCCAGGGTCGAATCCGCCAATCTGATGGTGATGCATGCCGCGGCTCTGTATGATGCGGGCGAGCCATGTGGTGTCGAGGCGAATGCTGCAAAGCTGCTGGCAGCGGAAGCCGCAGTGGAGGCGACGCAGACGGCCCAGATGACGTTTGGCGGTTTTGGATACGCCAAGGAATATCATGTTGAGCGGCTGGTCCGCGAGGCGTTGTTGTTCCACATCGTACCGGTGACGCCGCATATGCTGATGTCGTTCATTGCCGAAAAGGCGCTTGGGCTGCCAAAATCCTACTGAAAGGGGCCACTATGAAAGATGTATTGCGCACCACCGGCTTCTATTTCGATGAAGTCGAGATTGGTGCCCGCTTCGAAACCCGCAGCCGGACAGTGACCGAGGCTGACCTTGTTGGGTTCTGTAACCTGATGTGGATGACGGAATCATTGTTCACCGATACTGAGCATGCCCGCGACGGCGCTGCGGCGCATGGGCGGGTGGTGCCTGGGGTGATGGTTTACGCAATGGCCGAGGGGCTGTTGACGCACACGATGGAGGGCACGGGTCTGGCGTTTCTTCATGCTGATTTCAGTGTGAAGGGGCCTACTTTTGTCGGTGATACAATCCACGTTGAAGTCGAAATTATCGAGGCCCGTCTAACATCTAGGCCGGGACGTGGTCTGGTGCGCAGCCG